>Ga0208246_1000039_pt1 | contig 146917 bp, 121 predicted proteins | sample RifOxyD2_FD_184039 | JGI IMG/M metagenome (GOLD analysis project Ga0208246, IMG submission 184039) | Soil microbial communities from Rifle, Colorado - Rifle Oxygen_injection D2 (SPAdes) | ecosystem: Environmental > Terrestrial > Deep subsurface > Rock core/Sediment | place: Rifle, Colorado... | reverse complement strand
TGGACTACACGACACCGAGCTATGAAGTAACAAGTACCGAAACCCAAAAAACTATAACCGGATTAACAGCGAATCAGGAGTACAAATTTGTAGTACGGGCAGTAGACACAGATGGAAATGAAGACACAAACACGAACATAATAACTGAAACTGCAGTAACCGCAATAAACAGTGAAGAACCAAAGATAGAATTAACTACTCCATTAAACGGCATGAAAATAAACGGCGATCAGATAACACTAATAACCGATAAAGCATTAAGCAGCGGGATACAGGAAGTAGCGTTTGAATACAAGAAGGCGTCAGACACAACCTGGACAACGATAGCCGGGACCCAACAAATAACCGAAGGTAACACAATAACCGGTTATAATCAATGGGACATAAGTGGACTGGGAACAGATACACAATACAACATAAGAACAGTAATAACTAATACAGACGGCGAGGAAGTAAGAACCGGGTATATAACAGTAACAAAGGGCAGTGATCCTGACATAGAAGAAACGGGTAACTATAAAAGGGAACGAATAGATAATCGTAAAGACAATATAATAAGGATGATAGAATATCCAACAAGCCAAATAAGCCAGGTAAAGATAATGCAGGGAGTTTTAGAAAGTACAACCGACATAATAAAGATAACAATAAATCCGGATAATGCCCCAAAAATAGATGACAAACTGATATTAATAGGGAAAATACATGAAATAAAAATGGAAAGCGGTCAGTATGAATTTGATAAAGAAATAGAAATAACATTACCATACAAGGAAACAGATATATTGGATACAAAACTGATAATATGTTCATATAACAGCAACAAGAAGAAGTGGGAGAAAATAGTAACCACAACGATAGATAAAATTAACAAACAGCTAACTGCAAAAACAAAACACTTATCATATTATGGAATATTTGCAGTAATTCAGGGCGATCTAAGCACGGCGCATGTGTATCCTAATCCTTATAAACCGAGCACCGGTCATATAAAAATAACTTTTTCAAATCTGACTAATCATACGAAAGTGCAGATATTTAATGCAGCCGGGGATATGGTATATGAGGAAGAAAAAGATACTCCGACCGGTGAACTGAGCTGGGATGTAAAAAATAATAAGGGAGAATTAATAGCCAGTGGTGTATATATATATATTATAACAAATAATGACGGCCAAACAAAGAAGGGTAAATTGGCAATTATCAGATAGCCCGCCACTTCCGCCACTAAAACTTTCTTGCCCACCAACGGTTCAGTGGTGGGGGCGGACAAGGAAGCTCTGGCGAGGCCTTCGACCCACTAACGTGGGTCTACGGGAGGGATAATGAAGGTAAAGCGTATGAGGAAACCGGTGTTAGAATTGTTTTATAGTTTTGCTGAACGTGAAAAATTCATAACGGAGTTAGAAGATCCATTAGATATTCTCATCGAAAAGGAAAAAGAAAAACAACTAAAAAGAAAATTTCACATTGAAGGTGATATAGTCGACCAGAAAACAGAAAAACTAAGTTAAAAACTTAAGAAGATAAAAATTAAATAAAAATTTTTGAATTTTATAATCTTGACTAACATATAAATCAGGAACGTTCTTGTTTCTGGTTTTTTAATTTTTGGCAAAGCCAAAAATTAATCCGCCAACGACTCAGTGGCGGATACAACCCGCCAACTTGTCTCGCCAACGGTTCAATGGCGGACGACTCAGTGGCGGATACAACCCGCCAACTTGTTTCGCCAACGGTTCAATGGCGGACGACCCAGTGGCGGGTAGTAGTAATTAAAAGACGTGTTCTAAGCACAATAAAATATCCCGTAAAAACTGTATCCTGTATACTGCCTGCCCGCCTACGGTTTAGTGGCGGGTATTCTGTATCCTGTGTACTGATTTAATAATGAAATATATTTCACAATAAACAATAGAATAACTAGTATAAGATGTTTAATATTGGCAATTTAATTGAATGCATAAATAACAAGGCTTATAAAAAAATATTTAAAAAACTATTGTAAAATATAAGAAAAAAGATATATAATGTTAAATATTGCTATACAAAAAAATATAGCGGGAGATAGATAAAAAATGAAGAAAATATCTTTAAGTGCAGTAAGATTTTTTTATAGATACATATTTATAACATATGTGTTTATTTTTTTTGTTACTGAAGTTCTGTCATCGCTATCCGCATTTCCCGGCGCCGGAGGGTATGGTGCAAATACCCGCGGTGCGTATGGTGGTTCTTCCACACCTGTAATTTTCAAAGTTGATAGTGCAAGCAGTTTCAGAACTGCAATCGGCGACAGCAGGCCAAGAGTTATTATATTTACAAAAGGCGGAACATACGATTTAGGCGGCAGCGACCCTAGGATATATAGCCCGTATATTACAATAGCAGGGCAGACAGCTCCCGGCGGCGGGGTATGTTTCAAAAATGGAGCGCTTAGAGTAGATGCAAATAACGTGATTGTCAGAGGGCTTAAATGGAGAAGCGGTATGCCGCGAAGCACAGGTTCAAATAGGGATTGTATTGGTATTGAAGGAAGCGGATTAACTGATATAATAATAGATCATAATTCTTTATCATGGGCCTCCGATGAAATAGCGTGCAGCTGGAGTACGGAAAACAGGATTACCTGGTCATGGAATATTTTTTCGGAAGGCATCGGGACTCATGGTTACGGTTTACTGGCAGGAGGCGGATGTAAAAATGTTTCAGTACATCACAATCTGTATGCTCATTTAGTTATGAGAATGCCAGAATGTAATAGCGGGTCTACCGGGGAAATAATAAATAATGTAATGTATCACTGGGAAGGTAAAGCGACAGATTTTATAAGCGGTTTACAATTTTGGGATGTTAAAAATAATTATTATAAGCAAAAGATTGATCAGGCAGACCAGAAATCAATAAAGATTTACTGGCCCGGATATAATGAATTTGTCATAGATACCAATAGCAGATTTTACATAAAAGGCAATATTGCACCAAACAGACCCAATGTCACAAGCGGTGGTGAATGGGACATGGTATATTTAGAAGAGGGCGGAGGTAACGGATCGCAATATACCGGTACTATGAGAGCAAATGCATCCGTAATGACTGCTCCGGCTTCGGTATTAGTAAATGAGCATACAGCTGAAGAAGCGTACAAAATGGTTTTAAAAAAAGTAGGTGCAACTGCACCTATAAGGGATTTAGTTGACAATAGGGTAATAAATGATGTTATAAACAGTACCGGTAGCAGGCCTGACAGTGTAACCGAAAGCGATTATCCGAATTTAGATCCGGGCAGCTATCCTGCAGATTCTGACAACGATGGTATTCCCGATGTATGGGAAACTGAACGGGGACTTAATCCGAATAATTCAGTCGATGCGCATAATGACCGCAATGGTGATGGATATACAAATTTAGAAGAATATATTAACGGATGTTTTCAAAGGGATGCGGCTATTACGGCAAATTCTTTAAGTATTAGGTCAAACGGTACAGATAGTTCAACGGTAAGAATAGAAATCAGGAACGAATGCGATGTAATAGACGAACCGTATGACAAACCTGTAACATTCAACATAGTAAACGGTATCGGCAAGTTCAGTAATAATAACCAGGTAAGTTATACGACAAATGCAGTCAAAGGAGTAGCAACCGCAACACTTATTTCGGATACAGTCGGCGTATCTTCGATAACCGTGACACCTACGGGAATAAGTGGTTGTCATGTGAATGTATTAGTATATTCAAACTCAATCGAATGTTCGGCAAGTCCTACATCAATAACTGCAGACGGAACCAGTAAATCGATTGTGACTGCAACAATAAAAGATGTAAACGGAAATAAATTGAATACCAATGAACCGGTAGCGTTTTCAGTTGAGGGTCCCGGCAAATTACCCGGAGGTGTTCCAGTTCATATGGTAAATGCCGTAAACGGGATTGCGACCGAGGAAGTAACTTCAATGACTACGGTAGGCACAATAAAAGTAACAGTTTCGTTCAACGGAGTTATACCTGCATCAGTAAATATTACGGCAAATCCTTCCGCTATTGACCCTGCAGCGGCAAAATGGTATTTTGACGAGGGCAGCGGTAGTATAGCCAATGACAGCTCCGGAAACAATAATAACGGAACATTAGTGAATAATCCGCAATGGGTTAACGGAATGCTGGGAAAAGCACTGCAATTTGACGGATTAGGCACATTCATAAATGTAAATGATAGTAACAGCCTGGATGTAACAACAGCTTTAAGTATAGAAGCATGGGTGAAAAGTAATGTGATAACGGTTGATAGCGGTCCGACTCGCAGAATATTGGATAAGGGAGTATATCTACTTGCGGCAAGCGATCAGGCATATTTCAAGATATATATAGGTGGAATAGGCAAAGGTGTTGGAAAAGTATGGACACAAAGTGATCTCGGGATTTGGCATCATCTTGTAGGAACATATGACGGGATAAACGTAAAATTGTATCAGGACGGAGTTTTGGCAGGGCAGACTGCAGCAACAGGTAATATAGATGTGAATGGAAGCTCATTAGTGATGGGCAGGCAGGGTACTTCCGCCAGCGGCCGTTTCGACGGATTAATAGACGAAATAAAAATATACAGTCGTGCATTGACACAAGAAGAAGTATTGTCACGTTACCAGGGTACTCCGATTCCACCTCCGCCTGATAATCCGCCGACTGTATCAATAACAGCTCCGGCAAATAACAGCACAATAACCGGAATGTTGACCATAAGCGGAACGGCAACCGATGATCATGGTATAAATTCGGTAGCGTTTTATATAGATGATATCCTAAAATACACGGATACATCGACTCCATATGAATATGCATTGGATTCTGCTCAATATGCAAACGGAATCCACACTATAAAAGCGGTAGTATTAGACACAAACTCGCAAAGTGCAAACATGCAAATCACCGTTACATTTAGTAATGTAATAATAGACAATCTTCCTACAGTGTCCATATCTTCGCCGACTAATAACAGTACAATAAGCAAGACAGTAACAATCAGCGGAAACGCAGGTGATGATAAAGGGGTAATGTCAGTAAGCTTTTACGTTGACAATGTCCTGAAAAATACCGATACAACGCCGCCATATACATATAGTTTAGATACAACGAGATACATAAACGGAGCACATTTAATAAAATTAGTTGCTATTGATACAATTTCGCAGACAGCAATCGCGCAAATCTCTGTTAACGTAAATAATGCAGCATTGGATAATCCGCCTGTCGTATCAATTATAGCTCCAGTAGATAACACGGTACTATCCGGAAGTGTAACAGTCATCGGAACGGCAAGCGATGACAACGGAGTAAATTCTGTAGCATTTTTTGTAGACAACGTTATCAAGTATATCGATACCACTGCTCCATACGAATATATTTTTGATACTACAAAATATTCAAACGGAAGCCATACGATAAAATTCAGTGCTACCGATGCTATTTCGCAAGCAACAGTATCACAAATTACCGTGACTATTGACAATGTAATAGTTGATAATTTGCCGACGGTATTAATAATAGTACCAGGAGAAGCGGATACGGTGTTCGGAAATATAGCGATAAATGCAACAGCAAGCGATGACAACGGCATACAAAACGTATGTTTTTATATAGACGATATTATAATCAGCACTTCGATTGCTTCACCATATGCATACAATTTAGATACAACCGGATATTCAAACGGGACACATATAATAAAAGCAATTGCGACCGATACTATTGCACAAACCGCAATCGCACAAATAACAATTAATATAAACAACTTAAATGCAGACAGTCCGCCTACTATATCAATAACTACACCTACTGCTAATGCAATTGTATCAGGTATGGTGACAATAAGTGCTATAGCAAGTGATAATATCGGAATAAATAGGGTATGTTTTTATATAGACAACATCATAATAAGTACCGACACAACTGTACCTTATATATACAACTTAAATGCCTCACAATTTGTAAACGGAAACCACACTATTAAAGCGGTGGCGACTGACACAAATGCACAAAATACAAGCACATATGTTAATATAATAATAGACAATGCGTTAGTAGACAATCCGCCGAGTTTAGTATCTATAATAGCTCCGGCAAATAACAGCACGGTAAGCGGTATGGTTACGATTAGCGGAACTGCAGTAGATGATGTCGGAATACAGAAAGTAAGCTTCTACATAAATAATGCTTTAAGAAACAATGATTCTACAGCCCCATATGGGTATACTTGGGATACGACAGGTTACTCAAACGGGATACATACAATAAAAGCAGTAGCAATCGATACAATAGCACAAACTTCTATTACGCAAATTACGGTTACGGTAAACAATTTAATAATAGATAATCCTCCAACCGTAGCGATAACAGCGCCTGTAAACAATGCAACCATAACAGGCAATGTAACCGTAACTGCATCGGCAAGCGACGATAACGGAATAACATCCGTAGTATTTTATGTAGATGATATTGTTAAAAGTACCGACACATCATCTCCTTATACATTCACACTTGATACAATTCAATTTGCAAGTGGAAGCCACGTTCTAAAGGCGATAGCAACTGATACAAGCGAGCAAAACACAAGCGCACAAATCAATTTTACAATAGACAATTTACCTGCAGTTGAAATAAAATCACCGGCAAATAACAGCACTGTAAACGGGTTGGTTACAATCAGCGGAACCGCTACAGATGACAACGGAATAGTTTCGGTAGCATTTTATGTTGATGATATATTAAAGAGCACAAGCACAACATCACCGTATACGTATAATTTAGATTCAACAGGATATACCAATGGGACGCATACAATAAAACTGATTGCAACCAACTCTATCGCACAAACTACTATCGCACAAATCACAATTATTGTAGATAATATAGTTCCGCAGACTTTAGTATCGTTATCTCCGGCGATAAATTATTTAAGCATAGAGAGATTGGAAGGTTCAAAATTACAGATTAGCTGGTTGAGTCCCGAAAGCGGCAACATAAGCAAATACAACATATACATGTCAACCGGAGAAATGGATTACGCAATACCGGTATACACGGTAGACTATCCTGAACACAGCAAAATAATAGAAGGGTTAACTGAAGAACAGGAATATAAATTTGTGGTGCGTGCAGTAGACAATGACGGTGTAGAGGAAAAAAACACATTTGTGATAGCAGGAACGCCCGTAGAGGATTTAACCGGACTAATAAGCGGAATGGCAGTACCGCAAAGCGGAATGAAAATAACCGGTGAGCGTGTTACACTGGCAGCTGATATAAACGTTGAAAAAATAAGCGTAATAAAGGAACTAAGATTTGAATACAGAAGGAGTGATGAAACAGAATGGCAAAAGATACTTACATCAAATAGCAGCCATCCAAATCCCGACAATAGCTATCCTTATTTTATTAATTGGGATGTTAGCGGGTTGGATGAAAACTATCAATATAATGTAAGGGTGATAATAATAAATAAGAACGGTACGGAGGACACTACTGCCGGATATGTAACTATAAGTTTGAACAGTAGCGATCCCGACATAGAAGAAAGCGGTAATTACAAACGCGAGCGCATAGATAACCGCAGGGAAAACATAATAATTATGGGAGAGTCTGCTATAGACAGGTTATGCAGGATTAAGATACCCGAAGGTATATTGAATGATTCAAGTACAATGATAAAGATAATAACAAATCCTAAAATATCAGCAGCAATAAGCAAAGGAATGGTAATGAGTAACGGCAGTAACTTAGTGCCGGTAGGATATATACACAAGATAGACCTTGAGAACGGGCAAAGCGTATTTAGCAAAGAGATAGAAATATCGTTGCCGTATAATGACAGGAATAACGATAATATTTTGGATGATCAGGGAATAAGCATAAACAAAGTAATGATATATAGTTACAATGAAGCTGCAGGTAAATGGGAAAAGTTGACAAACATTATTACTGATACAAAAAACAAAAGGATAACCTGCAAGACCAAACATTTGTCATACTACGGATTATTCTTAGTATTAAGCAGTGATTTAAGCGCTTCGCATGTATATCCGAACCCGTTCAAGCCGAGCTTAGGGCATACAAAGGTAACGTTCGGGAATTTAACCGGTCACACAAAGATACGGATATTCAATACAGCCGGTGAGCTGGTGTATGAGGAAGAGAAAGATACGCCGACCGGAGAATTAAACTGGGATGTAAATAACTCAGATGGTGAAAGAGTAACCAGCGGTGTGTATATATACATGATAACGAACAATTTAAATCAGGTAAAAAAAGGTAAACTAGCGATAATTAGGTAAAGAGGTAGAATGTTAGAAAGGAAGTAAAAACCAATAATCGGCTAAAAAAATCATTCTTAAATAAGGGTGATTTTTTTATTGAGATTTAAAAAATATTTAATATAATAATGTTAACGAATATTAAGGATGGTCCACCACTATGAATTTGGTGAGACGCTATGCGGAGGTATATAAATGAAAAAATTAATATTAGTAAGTATTTTGTTGTTGTCTACGTATTTTAGTTTAACAATCAAATTATCAGCAGCGGGTTCAGAGGAACCGGATTCAACAGTTATACTTGTGCATTTTGACGAGGGCAAAGGAGAAGAAGTTAACGATTCATCAAGTTACAAATTGTTAGGAACTCTTAACGAAGCAGATGATAGTAACTGGGTAGAAGGTAAAGTGGGCGGTGCTTTGTGGCTTAACGGTGTAGATAATTTTATCAGATTTGAAGGTAACGATTATTTAAATATAGAAAAACAATTAAGAATAGAATTTTATATGAAAGCAGATGCAGAACAAATACAAAAAAGAATATTATGTAAGTCAAACAACAGTACCGACGGATATCAGATAAAACTTAATTCGGGGAGAATACAATTTATTATTTACCATCCGGACGGAAGCAATACACGAATAGATTCGTCAGATCGTGTACCATCCGGAGAATGGGCACATATTAAATGCACGTATGACAACACAACCGGAAAATTGAAAGTAAAAATAAGCGATAAAGACTCAGGCGAAGTAATGGTTGATTCTTCTAAACCAAATCCGGATGACAGGTTGATAGCCATGTCAGGCGCTGATTTGTATATCGGATATGTTCCGAACAATCCCTCGAGTTATTATAAGGGTGTAATAGACGAATTAAAGATATCAAATATCCTCGAAGATAAACCGGTACAACCAAAAAAGAAAGCATCAACCAAGAAAAAGAAAAAAACTAAAAAGAAAAAAGCAGTAGAAGCAAAATAGATTGTAATCTGTGTAATCTTGTTCTCAAAAATCTGTGTAATCAGATATAATGAACATTATATCGGGAGTTAAATTATGAGTTTTAGTTATTGGCGGAAATATGCCATACCTATGGTATTGGCATTTTTTATTAGTTGCGGGCTGGGAATATCTTTTGGTGCAGTTGATTCCAAAATAGTTCAGGATTTAAGCAATAATATGTGGAAATGCATAAAATTGGAAGGTACAAAAAATAATCCTTCTGATGATCTTGGTACTAAAGAAGGATATTTTAAAAAGAATTTTGATGATTCTAAATGGGCAGACCAGTTTGTTCCGTGGAATTGGGACCGCAAATATCCGCCGGAAAAATATATTGTTCATGGTTTGAATGATATTAAAGGTAAATTTTTTGATGAAGGCGGAATCGGCTGGTACAGAAAGAAATTTACGGTAAACCAAAATATTCCTAAGGACTTCAGAATAATATTGCATTTCGGTGCTGTGGATACCGAATGTACTGTGTATTTAAACGGAGAAAAAATCGGAGAACATCAGGGCTATATTACTCCGTTTGAATTTGATGTAACCGATAAAATATCAAGAAAAAAAGAAAACATACTTGCGGTACGAGTATATGATATGCACTTCAATCCGAAGGAAGCCGGTAAAATGCTGCCGGGTATGGACGGGCTCATGTATATGACAACCAGCGGAGGCATAACGGAACCTGTAGTTTTAATCGGCAGACCGCAGATATATGTAAAAAGATTAAAAATTGATACACATATAAGTCCTGCAAGCATTGATGTTGAAACTTTTATTGAAAATACAAATAACGGCAACAAGAAAATTCAAGCGATATATAAAGTATTTCCTGTTAAAGGGACAACCGGCGAAACTGCGTCGGGTTCTATTGAAATACCGGTAGAAATTAGTTCCGGAACAAACAGTTCAAGAGCAAAAATAGATATTTCAAATCCAATTTTATGGAGACCCGATAACCCGTACTTATATAAATTACAAATTGTCTTGTTTGAAAACGGAAAAGAAGAAGAAGTTTACAGCGAACGATTTGGATTGCGGGAGATAAAAACGCAAGGACGGGATTTACTTCTTAACGGAAAAAAACTTAGATTATTCGGTACTGAATATGTGCTTCCGCGCAACGATATGGAACGTGAGTGGGCAGATATGTTGCAAAACGAAGGCGATTTTATGAGACGTTCCCTTCTACTATTCAAGAAAATGAATTTCAATATTATCCGTTCCCACGATATATACCCGCCGGTATTTTATGAAATATGCGACGAAATCGGTTTAATGGTATATGCGGAATACGGATGGAACAATATTTATAAACCAAAACAGGATTATTTCCTTTCAAAAGTAATTCCGCAGATGACCGAATGGATACAGCGCGACTACAACCATCCTTCGATAATTCTGTGGTGTTTAGGCAACGAAAATAATATAGATGCGGTGCCTTTAATGACAAAAATTTATGATTACATAAAAACGCTTGATATATCCCGCCCGATAAGTTCATCGTCCGGCGGTGAACATGAATCCGCAGCATTGAAGAGTGATTTTGTGGATACGCACAGTTACAGGGGTGGTGCGTTTGAAGAGCCCTGGCCGTTTGTATCGGAAATATTATATAATGACCTTAAAGAAACAGAAAAAGCACATAACGGATTGCAAAGGCCGTTTTTGAATACCGAATACGGCTGGAGTGAAGGTGATTGGCTGCAATGGGACAGCGATAAACCAAGAATAGTCCTGGACAGCGAAAAACAAACAGGTAAAATAACTAACATCAACATGCTTGTAAGGCGTGACAATTATAAAGAAATAGCACAAGAAATGGCAAAGAACGGAATCAGAATGGGTGAAGTTCGTCATATGGGATTGCAGACGGTATTAGTTCCGCGTACCAAGTCATATGCAAGAGCTATTGAATGGAAAAGATTGGAAGAAAAATTACGTTCCTGTGATTTCCTGACCGGTCAGATAAATTTTGTGGGCGGACGTACGTTAATGACAGGCTCAGTTCCTATGTATCCATTAAAGGGTTATCCGTTTGCCTGGCGTCCTGTAAATGAAGTTCTTAGAATTGTTTGCCAGCCGATTCTTCCTTTTCTTAAAGATTTTCAAAGCGGACTTTTTGCAGGCAGAAAAGAACCGTTTAACTTTTATCTTGCTAACGATTCCGAAGATGATTTAGGCCCGACAATATTGATGCTTTCTCTAATTGACAAAGACAAAAAAGAATATTTTGCAGGCACGATTAATTGTCTCGGAATAAAACAGGGAACAAAAATAGAAGTGCCGTATATATTTAATGTTCCTAATGTGCCGACCGGTTCTTATAAATTGAACATAACACTAAAATCCGGAGAAAAACAAATATCGGAAAACTATTACGACTTTTTCATACTTGGAAAAGCAAGTATTCCGGCATCATTGACAGGCACAGCAAAAGTAGCGCTCTATGACACACTTGGTAAAACAAAAAACATTTTAGATTCGCTGAAAGTAAAATATACTTTGGTAACTAGTTTTAATAATCTATCTTCATTTGATACATTAATAATCGGGTATTCGTCTCTCGATGACAAAATAAAAGATTCCGCAATAAAAATAAGAAAATGGATTGAAAACGGCGGTAAGGTTGTAAGCTTCGAGCAATACAGAAATCTATTCCGCGACTGGGTACCGCGTCTTGTTCTATTAGGCAGGGAAGGGGAAACCCCGCAGTATAACGTATTTGCGGATGTTGTGGATTTCTCTCACCCGATATTTAAGGGATTAAGCAGGGAAAATTTTAATTTCTGGAATAATGAACATGGTTTAGTTTCCAGAACATTATTAAGTCCGTTACGCGAATCAATCCTTGCGGGCGGCGGCGAAATGGTAACAGGCCTATCTTCAAGCATGCAAATGTCAATTTGTGAAGAAGAAATGGAAAAAGGCAAAGTATTGCTTAACCAACTGGAAGTAACAAGTGCTTGGCAGAAAGACCCGTCAGCGACGCTTTACATGATAAATCTTGTCAAGTATGCTCTAACAAAAGACAAACCGAAAGAAATTAAAAAAACTGAAACCGCAGAAATAGCGAAACAAACCGAGCAAATGCCATCTGTACGTATTTCAGTTCCGGATGATGCATCTATGCCGATTGACCGGTTCATAGACATAGAATCTGTCAATAAAAACTTTATAACCAAAGAATCAAAAGATATAAATCTTGATATAGTACTAAAATCAATTCCAAGCGTAATATATCTTTCACTTACTCGCCCTATAACAAAAAACGAAGCAAACAACATACTACAGTGGATTCGTCAAGGCGGTAACTTAATCATCAAAGCCAATAAGGATGATATTAGCAACCAGCTGAATAACCTGTTAAGTCAGGTTGGAATAACGATATCAACAGATGGCTATATATCGCTACCAACAGCTGTATTTGAGCCAAAAATATTCCGTGCAGATGAGCAAAAATATTTGAACAGTCCGGTTACCGATGGTGTAAAAGAAATTACTTTAATGGACGAAATGGGATACTGGACGGTAAAAACATCTACGCTCACAAACGCAAAACCGTTAGCGTCTTTAATTTATCAGACAAAAGAAATGCCGTTTGTAATCACCAAAGATGAAGGAAACGGTAAAATAATATTCTTCAACATATTGACAGACAGACCAAAAATGTTTGACATTGACGGTCTAAACCAACCGGGAAAAGATAATCGTAAATTAATAACTCAATTGTTCGATGAAATTTACAAAAATGTTAAGCCGATAGAACCGCTAGTAAGTGACGATTGCCGTTTAAGTTATGAAGACGGAAAACTATCTATAGCAAACAAACTAATTGAAGTAACGATAATACCTTCAGCCGGCGGCAGGATAATGGAATTCCTGTATTCTCCGCTTGAATTCCAAAATCAGTTGAACGCATCGGATCCGAACGGACACGGCGGATTTTACGAACTATTCAACTCCGAGGGCTGGCCGGGAAAATGGTGGAATAAGCCCTATGAACTAAAAATATTGAAAAAAGAATCTGCGGAAGTTGAAGTTTCCCTAAGTTATAACAATGACGGAAAAATAGTAACAAGATATCTTACAATAAAAAAAGACAATGCAACCATTTTCTACAAAGTAAATATCAAAAACGAAACTCAATCGCTATGGCAGGACCAGTACTGCACGCACCCGGAAACAAAAGTCGGCGGTGACGATGATAAAAATGATATCATAAGTGTATCAACCGGAGAAGGTCAGTCTGAAATAGTGCCTTTAAGTACTATCAATAAAAACTCGGAAAAGAAATGGACTCATACGAGTACATATTATGGCGCAGTTGACTCGTTTAAAAAAGTTGCTTTTGTTCATTACTTCCCGCAAAATAGCCCGATGCCGCGTTTGTGGCATGGCAACGGCACGTATAATCTGGAAGAGATATTTCCCAAATTTTCTTTAGAACCGGGACAGGATATCACTTATAATTTTGAATGGTCTATTTTAAACGGACTGAAATCATTATTGTATTTTGACAAGAGTATAGGATACGACATCTCTATAGAAAAATCAAAGATAAAAAACAAAATACCAGTAACTATTTATATTTCTTCAAGCAAAAACAATAAATTTTCAGGTAAACTTGTCCTTGAAGTAATTGATAAAGCCGGAAAGAAACTATCCGAAAAAATCGGGATGATACAGATGGATCTGCCGAATAACAAAGCGGTAAAAAAATCGGTCAGTTTGGATGCGGCACCCGGTAGTGCAAGTATCTCAGCATCATTCTACCGCGATGAAACTCTTGTATTTAAAAAGCTATTGCCAATAGAATGAAGATAGTAATGAGTAACGGGTAACGAGTAACGAGTAATGGGTGTCATTGCAGGCCTGTCTTCCGCCAACTGGCGGAGGCAGTTAGGGAGTTGTGATGATTCAACAATCCCAAGAATGTGAAAATATAATTTATAATGTAATAAACAAAAGCACCTTAATGGGTGCTTTTTGTTTTGATTCATCTTCGTTAAAATCCATGTAAACTACAGTTGACATAAGGTTGACATAATAATTAATAGAGTTCCAATGCAGAGTTTTTGGAATTAATACGTCTAATTAGGTAGGGGACAATGTTTGACGAGAGTAAGATAATATCCGCAGCTCAAGATGGCAGCCTTGAAGCGTTTGATGAACTAATAAAAAAATACGCAAAAGAAATATATAATTTATGCTATCGTTTTTGCGGAAATTATACGGAAGCTGAAGATCTTTCACAAAATGTACTGATTCGTGCATTTCAATCGATAGTTAATTTTAAACAAGAATCAAATTTATCAACTTGGTTACATAGAATTACTGTTAATTTATGGATAGATACATTAAGAAAACAGAAAAAAGCTAATTATCTATACATTGATGACCCAGTACAATCTGAAGAAGGCGAATTAAACAAACAAATATCCGATTTTAAAATTTTACCGGAAAAAGATATGGAAAACAAAGAGCTGGAAAAAATTATAAAAAAATCGTTGGATACTTTAACCCCTGAGCAGAAAGTGGCTATAGTATTAAAATATATAGAAGGCAAATCATTGGAAGAAATTGCTGAAATTTGCAAATGCCCAATAGGTACTGTAAGTGCCAGATTAACCAGAGGTATAAAAACAATGCAAAAACTGTTGAAAGAACATCTAGAATAGAGACAAATAAAAGGTAGAGAGGTAAAAGGGTAGAAAGGGAGAAAGGTGTCATTGCGAGGAATCCCGTAAAAAACGGGATGACGAAGCAATCTGAATATATAGGTAGCTGTCCCTAATTAATAGGGGTAATTATGAATTGTGAAAAAATACAAGATTTATTTCAACTTTATTTAGAAAATCGGTTTGATTCCAAAACCAAAGAGGAATTAGAAAGTCATCTTAAAGTATGTACTGACTGTTCTCAATTCTTAAAGGAATTTAAAATCACAACAGAACTGCTTAAAACGCTCGGAGAAAAAGAATTACCCGCCGATTATTACGAAAAACTAAATTTGAAAATTAATGGAGCAAAAGCAACATTACAATCGGATAAACGTTTCTTAGGACTAAAACAAAGCGTTTATATATCTGCAATTGGTGTAGTAGTGTTATTAATAAGTTTAGGGTTATACTTAAAAGGAATCAACAAAAAAGTGTCCGTACAAAATATAGCTAAAGAAGTCCAAGGACGTCACCCTGTTAGTGCACGGAACTCGGACCTACCGGACCGAGTGAGTACACAATCCCGCAAATTGGGAAACGAAGCCGAAGGGTCTCATAGTGTCACCCAAAAACCGGTAGAAATCAGAAAAACAATAGAGCTTGCTATGGCAACAACAGATGAAAAAAACCAAATTGTTCTAAGAGGTGCAGGAGCAAAATATGAAATAAAAAAGTTTATCAAACAATGGCAGGATACAACAAGTGGTATAAAGGAAAAAAAGTCGCTAATAATAAAAACTCAGCAGGAATGGCAGAAATTATGGAAAGAACATACGGATGGTTTAGAATCAATCCCGGAAGTAGATTTTAATAAAAACATTGTAATCGGGGTATTTATGGGTGAACAAAGAACAGGCGGTTATGGGATACAGATATCGCAGATAGAAGAATCACAAGACACAATATATATTCAAACGATAGAAACAGTCCCCGCATCAGGTTCAGGTGTCACTAAGCAGTTAACTCAACCGTATCACATAGTAGTAGTCACTAAGGATTGATTTTATCAATAAATAGGTGTCTGTCCCTATTAAAAGTAAAAGGCAAAGTTTATGAAAAAAATACTAATTATAATTTTTGTTATATTAATTCCTAAAATTGTTTGTGCCGAGTGGAGTATTCAAACTATTGATTCCGGAGGGCATTTCTCATCTATAGTAACTGATTCAAATAATTATCCTCATATCGCTTATAGCAGTAAAACATATACAGCATTAAAATATACGAAATTTATAGGAACTTCATGGTTGTTTCAAAACGCTGATAACCCTTGTAGAGCTAGAAATATTTCTTTAGCACTTGATACAAACAATTATCCGCATATCTCTTATCAACAAAAAGATGCAGGCTACGCTGAAATTCATTATTCGAGTTGGACAGGTACGGGATGGGCATGGAAATATGTTGATGGTTATGATTACAATGGTAATTGTACTTCAATAGCAATTGGTACAAACGGGTATCCGTATATTAATACTATTGGGGAGCACCGTGTTAGATATACAAATTGGACAGGTGCGGAATGGTCAACAGTTCAGGATATTGAGAGTAGTTCAGATTATAGTTCTTTAGCGCTTGATTCAAATAATTATCCTAATATTTCTTATTATAAAGTAGGATCATCTTATGATTTAAAATATTCAAGTTGGACAGGTACATTGTGGTCTATTCAAACAATAGATTCAGTAGGGGATGTAGGAAATTATAATTCAATAGCAATTGATACTACAACAAATAATATTCATATTTCTTATTACGATACAACAAATGGAGACTTAAAATATGCAAGTTGGGCAGGAACAACGTGGAGCACACAAACAGTTGATTCAGCGGGTAATGTGGGTTTGTATACATCCATAGAACTTGATACAAACAATTATCCGCATATTTCTTATTATGATTTAACAAACGGTAACTTGAAATATGCAAAATGGACGGGAACAAGTTGGAGTATTCAAACTATTGATTATACAGGTACTTATGTGGGTGGTTATGCATCATTTACGATTTTCTTTGGCGGGGAAAGTGGATATACTTCTTTAGCCATCGATTCAAATGATAATCCTCATATTTCTTATTTTGATGTAGCAAATGATAAATTAAAATATGCGAAATGGACAAATTTTCCAGCATTGACCTGGACAAATGAGACAAATTATGAAAGTTGTGGTGTAAATCCTTCAACAACAACTTTAAAAGATAATTCATTTTTTATATATCGTATTAAATATACCGATGCAGATAACGATGCACCGGCAAGTGGTTATCCTAAATTATATGTAAAAAAAGGCGGGACAAATATAGCAGGTAGTCCATTTATAATGACAGCAGATAATCCTGCGGATACAACCTATACCGATGGCAAGATATATTTTTCTTCAATGACATTATCGCTTGGTTCAGATTATACATATTACTTTGAAAGTTATGATATTTGGAATGCAACCGCAACAGGAGCACCAACTACAGCTGTTGATTCACCGGATGTTATAAATAATAATCCAGCATTTTCCTGGACTAACGAAACAAATTATTCGGATAGCGGGCTTTATCCTGTAACTGGGTCGACGACTACTGTATATACTTACCGAGTGAAATATGCAGATGCGGATAACGATGCACCGGCAAGCGGTTATCCGAAAGTACATATCAAAAAAGGTGGAGTTGAAATTGTGGGTAGCCCGCTTACAATGAATGCTGTAGATGCCGGGGATGTAACATATACAGACGGTAAATTTTATACATATTCAAGAACACTTTCTTCCGGGACTGACTATACGTATTCTTTTGAGACATACGATATTTGGGACGCTACTGCAACCGGGACACCGACTACTATCGTTGATGCTCCTAATGCAATATATGCAATAGATACCGTTTATATTGTTCCAAGAACATCGGAAGGTGTTCCGCCTGAAAATGTCACTCAGGGAGACACTAATAAAGCTATTGGTGCATTTAAGCTATATACAGACGATAACACGGCTATGTGGCAACAATTGAAACTTAAAAGAGCAGGAACCGGGCAAGATTCGGATATTTCTGCGGTTAAGGTTTGGTATGATTGTAATAATGACGGGTTATTTGATTCAACAACAGATCAATGTATAACAGACAGTAGAACTTTTGGGCAATCACCGGATGTTGCTGGAGAAGTGACACTTATCATATCCAGCCAAACAAGCGGGCAGGAAATTCTAAAAGCGAGTTTGTTGCAAAAAACTTATTTTGTGACATTTGATTTTTCAAGTTCAGCAAGTACGGGTCCTTCAACACCCGGGTTTATAATAGAAACTACAAATTATATTACTCTTCAGGAACAGGATATTGTCACAGTATTTAACTCAATCCCACCCTTAGAAAGAAAAATTGCAGGTTCAATTTTCACCCATGCTCCTACTCTTTCCTGGACTAACGAAACAAATTATGAAAGTTGTGGTGTAAATCCTTCAACTACAACATTAAAAGATAATTCATTTTTCATATATCGCATTAAATATTCTGATGTTGACAATGATGCACCGGCAAGTGGTTATCCGAAATTGTACGTAAAAAAAGGCGGGACAAATATAGCAGGAAGTCCATTTACAATGACAGCTGATAACCCCGCCGATACAACATATATTGATGGTAAGATATATTTTTCTTCAATGACATTATCACTTGGCTCGGATTACACATATTACTTTGAAAGTTATGATATTTGGAATACTATTGCAACAGGGACACCGACAATAGCTATAGATGCTCCAGATGTGGTAAATAATAGCCCAACAATATCTTACACAAATGAAGCTGGTTATACTTCCGGCGGAGTAAGTCCTGAAGTAGGAACTTCAACAAATACATATATTTTTAGAGTGAAATATGCCGATGCGGATAACGATGCACCATTCAGTAATTATCCAAAATTACACATCAAAAAAGGCGGAGTTGAAATTTCAAGCAGTCCTTTTATAATGACCGAAGTTGATTCCAACGACACGACATGTAGTGATGGCAAATTATATACGTATTCAACAATATTGTCATCAGGGACTAACTATACTTATTATTTTGAAGCATACGATATCTGGAATGAATCAGGAACCGGAATACTTGTAAGTTCAGTTGATGCGCCGGATGTAATGTTTAGGAGTCCGACTTTATCCTGGACCAGTGAAACCGGTTATACTTCCGGCGGAGTTAGTCCTGAAGTAGGGACTTCAACCAATACGTATATATTTAGAGTAAAATTTGCAGATGCAGACGGAGATGCGCCATTAACTAATTATCCAAAACTACACATCAAAAAAGGCGGAGTTGAAATTTCAAGCAGTCCTTTTATAATGACCGAAGTTGATTCCAACGATACAGTATATACGGACGGTAAAATATATACGTATTCCAAAGAACTATCAGTTGGAACAAATTATTCATACTATTTTGAGGGATATGATGTTTGGAGTGCGTCTGCTACAGGGACAGCTACGAGCTTGATAGATGCACCGGACTTATTAGATGTAACTATCCCTGTAAATATAGTAAATTTAACAGCATTAACTAATTCAACGTTAGGTAGTGCACTATTAACATGGACAGCACCAAGTGATGATGCAGGCGCAGTTTTGAGTTATGTTTTAAAATATTCTATAAACCAGATTTCAAGTCAAGATGATTTTAATAATGCAACAACCTATACACAATCGTGGACACCGGCAAATCCGGGAGAAGCGGAAAGCAAAACTCTAACAAATATCTCAGGCGGAGCGACATATTATTTTGCAATAGAGTCAATAGATACGTCAAGCAATACGTCAATAATATCCAATGTTTCAAGCTGTTTTGTTAAGGGAACTGCTTTTGATCATTATGAGGTTGTTGTTGCAACCGGTATTAGTGCGGGTAGCAATTTTGCTTTAAGAATAAACGCTAAAAATTCAAGTAATGATTCTATGCCGGATTTTTCAGGTAATGTAAGCATACAAACGGTATTAGCAAGTAATGAAGCATTAGCCGGTGGTGGTGTATTAGGAGTAGCAAGTGCAAGTTTAAGTAACGGTACAGTAATAATATATAATCAGACATATACCAAAGCAGAAAACATCAAGCTTAAAGTGACAGATTCAAACAGTAAAACCGGAACTTCATCAGCAATAACAGTTTTGGGTGTTGCAGACAACACATCAAATTTAAGTATATCTGCTAATCCAAGTTCAATAGTTACAGGGCAGAGTTCAGAAATAACCGCAACATTAAAAGATGTCTATGATAACGCGCTTAATAATATATATGTGGAATTCAGTGTAGTAAAAGGCAGTGGAGCTATAAGTGCTGCAAGTGTATTAACAAACAGCCAGGGGCAGGCAAAAGTAACATTTACACGAAACGATACCAACAAAGCAGAAGTAAATACAATAAGAGCGACAATGGGAACTATAACCGCAGACGTTAATGTGAATGTCGGGATAATGATATATTCTGCTGCAGGTGGAACAATAGTAGCGAGCGAAGACCCGAACACAACAGTAACAATACCGCCAAATGCGATAGGCAGTGATGTGTATATATGCATAAAGAAATTGGTGGATATAGTTATAAGTATTAAGAATAAGGCAAATAATGCAACAGATAAAGAAAAAGAAAAAATAATATCTGATTCTATAAGGGAATTTTCTGCATTTATGAATGACGGGAGTAGTTATTCAAATAATTTCAACGATTATGTAACCGTAGAAATGCCGTATAAAGATGATGATAATAACAACATAGTAGACGGCACAAACATATCCGTAGATGACTTAAAAGTAATGCGGCTTGATGAAACAAAGGAAGAGTGGCAGGTAGTGTCAGACGGCGGAGAAAACAAAGTAGATAAAGTAAATAAAGTTGTAGAAGCACAGGTAGAACATTTTTCTATATACACAATAGGAAAAGCGATATCGGCTAATCTGGATAATTTAAAAGTATATCCCAATCCTGTAAACTTCTCAAATTCAGTAAGAAATACATTAAAATTTGGTAACTTACCAAGGAATCCCGAAATAACAATATATAATATATCCGGCAGGCTAGTAAAGAAATTAGAATATGGCACATTAAGCAACAATGGAACTAGCGGTAAAGCGGAATGGGACGGTAAAAACGAAGAAGGCGACCAGGTAGAAATGGGATTATACATATTTATTATAAAAGATGAAAACGGCGATAAAAAAACCGGTAGAATAGGTGTAGTGAAATAGGAAAAAGACAGGTTAAAGGGAAGAAGTTAAAAGCTAAAATAAAATCAATTAGAGGGTGACATTAGTCACGTTAATAAAATGAAAAGAAATAAAACCATAAAAATAATATTATTTTTATTATCCATTTCAATAGCGGGTAGTAATATACCCACAATCTATGCAAAAGGGGCGGGTTCAACGGTAGCCGAATTTTTGGAAATATCACCAAGTGCCAGAGCGTCAGCATTAGGTAATGCGTACACATCTTTAACAAACAATGGTAACAGCTTATACTGGAACCAGGCAGGCCTGGCAAAAATAAGGAGTTCACAGGTAAACCTGACTCATATAGCGTATTTTCAAAATATAAATTATGATTATCTATCCTATAGTATGCCATTTCGCAATATAGGAGTATTGAGCATAGGCGGGCTTGGAATATATTCGGGTGGAATAGATAAAACAACCGAAGACAGTAACGGAAACTTTGTAGATATAGATGGCAATTATAACACGTTACAGACAGCTATTATGCTTGGACTGGGCAGAAAAATAAATAAACAATTATATGCAGGCGCGGGAATAAAATTAATACAAGAGAAAATAGACACAGAAACCACATCCGGTTTTGCGTTAGACCTGGGCGGACAATGCCAGATAATAAAAAAACTTGGAGCGGGATTAGCAGTACAAAATCTTGGTCCTAAAATAAACGGGGGAACGTTGCCCACATCTATCAAAGCGGGATTGGACTACAAAATAGTAAATAATCTTACAGCAGCATTAGAGTGTGATTACTTATTTGAAAGAAACTTTTTATTTGGAGCGGGTGCGGAATATATATATAAAGACATAGTACCCGTAAGAGTAGGTTATAACAATAGCCCTGATACAGGCGGATTAAGCAAACTAAGTGCCGGAACTGGAGTAAAACTGAAAAACCTGGAAGTAAACTATGCGTTTGTTCCGTACGGGGATATCGGTGATGCGCATAAAATTGATCTGACTTACAGATTCGACTGGAAAAAATCCAGAGAAAAGAACTTTGATGCAAAAATAAACGTAATAAAAGAAGTGCCAACATCAATATATAACATAATCACAGAAAGAAACATACCTGTAATAAGCATAAAAATAACAAACACATCAGATGAAGAAAAGAAACTAAAAATAGTATACAACTTAAGAATAAAAGATATAAAAGACGAAAAAGACATTGTATTGCAAGGTAAAGAAACCAAAGAAACATTTTTGGTGCCTACACTAACACAGGAAGATATAAACAAAGTAATATCAATGCCGACATTAAGCATAATAGATTTGGAAATAAACCAATTTGCAGATGATAGCAGTATACAAGCAACGCAAAAAGAACAAATACCGGTAATGTTATTCCCGTGTGACCAGTTTGTATCTCAGATAACGGATGCAAACGGCGTAACATACGATATGCTTGATACACTTGTATCTTGGGTTACATTCAATGATAGAAGTTTAAGTGAAGTAATATCAAAAGCCGGGGAAAAAGGGGCAAATTTAGTACCACCTGTAAAAATAATAGGTTTCCAGCCGCCGAATATATTTGCTAAAATGCCTACGGACACCCGTTCATTAGACGAAAGAGACAAAGATTATTTATCACAAATAAAACTAATTTATGATACATTGAAAGAGGATTATAAACTTACGTATATCAATCAGCCGATTGCATACAGAAATTCACAACGAATAAAGTTCCCGTATGATACTTTAAAGAACAAAGGCAATTGCATAGAGCTTGCAGTATTATTTGCAAGTTTACTTGAAAGTATAGAGATTGAGCCGGTAATAGCGATATTCCCTCAAGATGAACATGTTTCTGTCGGTTGGAAAGTGCAAGGTGAAGGTAAAGAGATATGCAATATGCTCGAAACGAATATGTTCGGTGAGGATTTTGATAAGGTTGTAGCAAAAGGCAAAGTACTTGTAGAAAATAACCAGCTGCAAACTGAATTTGCCAACGGCGTAGCATTTGACGAAAACGGAATTTTCAAAAAAGAACCGAATGTTATAATTTTTGATGTTAAAAAAATGAGAGCAAAAATCCCACCAAGTCCGTATGTGAACAGATAAAAGCAATTAAAAATTGAAAGGATATTTTTATAGTGGCAAGTTTCCGCAACTAAGTCGTTGCCGAGCCTGCCTGCTGTGTAATACTTCACAATTTCGGTAACATCTGACTTGCACCAGTTGTCATTACGAGGTCGCCGTGGCGACCGTGGTAATCTTGTCACTTAAGAGATTGCTTCACTTCGTTCGCAATGACGGCTTTTTATTGTAGCGGCAGAGTGAAACTCTGCTTTTTTTATTGTAAAAAATGTTTTTTTTGATATAATAATACGACTATATGAAAAGAATTATAACAGTTTTAGTAGCAATTTTATTATTATTTTTAATTATTTTCGGGTTTTACCGGATGGTAAAATATTTAAGAACGGATGTTTTCTTGTTAACTGAAAAGAAAGCGTATTACCATTGGGAATTTATAAAAATAAACGCAAAAATTAAAAATAAAAAGCTAAAAGAGATTTATTTAAAAGAACCGTTTTATATAAATGTCTATAAGGATACAAATAAGATAGGAACTATTGGCAATTTGGTTAAAGTTCCGTTGTTTTTCAATAACAAAAAGATGGTTTGGGAAGGAAGTTGGCCATGTCCATGGAATGCATCCGACGGCAAATATCGTGCAGAACCTTTAATTACTCAAAATTTAAAATATAAAACTAAAGATTTTCTTATTCAAAGAAGAAAGTTGAAAAAAGTATTTCCGGTTGGGTTTGGGGTTTTGACATTTGAGAATACGATGACGCTTTCCAAGATAAAGATGATTGGCCCGGATAAAAAGGAAACTGACTGGAAAGGAATGCTTGATTGGGCAAAATTTGCCGGTGCGGATGCTTTCTGGTATCTGGTCGGGCAAACCAACGCAGAAAGTAAAAAACCTGACGAGCATTTTCCGTGGATAGAAAGGAATATTTCAAAGCTTCCCGAGATGGGAAAAGAGGCGCATAGCCGTGGTTTAAAGTTTGGGGCGTATGCTATTTCTTTTCTTACCTTTGGACAAAATAAATACAAGAATTATAAATATTCTTATGATTATAAATCGGAAAAAGGCGGACCGGTAGAGACAAGGTCTATTTCAATTTCGGATGAAAAGAGAGTAGCGGATATAATTAAATTTATTAAAATTCTTAATGATATACCGGAAGTGGATTATGTCGGGCTTGATTATATCAGAAATGCACTTGGCGGGTATGAGTTAGTGGATGAATTTGTGGAAGAAATGAATGTAAAAGTTCCGGAAGGTTGGGAAAAATATAACAGTGCACGGAGAATGGGCTGGCTTGCCAACGAAAAAGTTTCCCGCCGGAATATGAATTTGATAGACCAGTGGAATTGGTGGCGGGCACATAAAGTTTCAAAGATAATCAGAAGAATTACTACAGAAGTAAAACTGAAAAAACCGCTGTGGTTATTTACTTTGACCTGGGAAAAGGGCTGGCAGCACGGGCAGGACCCTATTATGTTTGCGGACGCCGGTGCGGATATAGATGCATTAATGCTTTATGAAGCGAACAGGGAACAGTTTGATATGCTTTTGGATGAATGGCACAATTACATTAAGAAAGGTGAAGCGAATCTCGTGCTTGGCGATGTTGTTGACTGGCCGCTGCATCAGAATATTATGAATCCCCCGGGACCGGAAGAATTTTATAACCGTCTTATTCAGGCAACTAAAAGAATATATAATAATTCTAATGCAGACGCTATTTTTATACACGACTTGGCAAGAGCGTTATGGGGGCGGATAAAGCCATATTCAACTGAAGAGTGGATGATTTCAGGTGCTGCGGCAATTTCTGAAATGAGACGTTTAAACGGGATTTTACCTTTGACAGCAGAGATAAATTTAGATTCGAAGCTGAATGTCGGAAACGAGTTTATTATACCTGTTGAAATAAAAAATATTTCAAATGAAAAATATAAAAATGTTTCGGTAAAATTGCATCTAATAGGTGGGACTGTACTCGGGGATAATAAAAAATATATCGAAGAGCTTAAACCGAATCAGGCAACTTCCGTAAGTTTTAGAGGAATAGTAAAAACACCTTCATGGGAAAAAGATTTGAAGAATATGATTGCGGTACAGGTTTTTTATGAAAAGAAGAATGCAACATTTTTTAAATATGTTACCGTTAGATAAAATTGGTTTAATAATAGTATTGGTTCTTTGTGCGTCTTCAGAGTTAAAAGCACAATTTCCTGAGAATCCCAATAATCCTTTTAGTCAGCTTGATGACGACAAATTTAAAGAAGCTGAAAAAAAATCTAAAGAAAAAAAACCAAAACCGGTAATTATTGAACCGTTTTGTAAAAATCTTGCTGAATCTGCCACATATTGGCAGATAAGTGCAGAAAATCTTCAGATTTATAAAAATAAGGGGCTTGGTTATACTGAATTGGTAAAAGTTGTGTTGATATCAAAAAAATCAGGAAAGACGGTTGATGATGTTATTAAAAAGAGAAATACTGAAGAAACTTTCAAAAAGATATGCCAAAGATATAATGTCGATTATGAGCAGATAAAAGTCGAAACGAAGAAGATTATGTCGGAAGTGAAAATTTATGGAAAAAAATAAATTGTCAGTGTTTTTAACGGTTCTGTTTTTTTTATCGGTTGTATTAGGACTGTGGATGGTTATTTTACAACCTGCACAAGAGAAGGAAAGTAAGTCCTCGATGAAAATTTCACAGGATAAGATTGCAGTAGTAAATATTTACGGCACAATTAAAACATCTATGAATTCTTCCGACCCGTTTTCCAGGGATTCGGATAGAATTGTCAAGCGTTTAAAAAAACTGGAAGATAACAAAACAGTAAAAGCGGTAGTTTTAAGGATAAATTCGCCGGGTGGTACCGTAGGAGCTGTACAGGAGATTTATTCAGGTATTTTAAAATTAAGAAAAAAAGGCAAAATAGTTGTGGCATCATTTGGTGATGTAGCTGCGTCCGGGGGCTATTACGTCGCTTGCGGCTGCGATAAGATTGTTTCAAATCCGGGGACACTTACGGGTTCAATCGGGGTTATTCTTGAAACGGGTAATTTTACTGAATTGATGAGAAAAGTTGGGGTAAGGATTGAAGCAATAAAATCGGGAAAACATAAGGATATAGGCAGTTTTGCAAGAGAGATGACCGTAGAAGAGAAGAAAATTTTACAGGATTTAATTAATGATGCATACGAGCAATTCCTTGCAGCGGTTATGACAGGCAGAAAATTTGATGATGTAAAAGCACGAGGTTTAGCTGACGGGCGGATTTTTACAGGTATGCAGGCAAAAGAGGCAGGACTTGTGGATGAAATTGGCGGATTAGACGAAGCAATTGAAATTACAAAAAAAATAGCTAATTTGGGTGATAATGTAAAAATAATAACTGATGTTGATCAGTGGGATAGAATTTTTAATTTTATTCCTGCGGGTTTTGAAGAAAAAAGTTTAGCAAGAATTATACCGGATACAAACGTAAGATTTGAATATATGATGGAATAGATGCAGTGACGGGTAACGAGTAATGGGTAACGGGTAAATGGCGGAAAAATTGGATTTAATATTATATTATATAGATAACCCTAAAGAAGCGATTGAGTTAATTATTGTAGAAAAACCGGTATCATTATCTTTGGTTGTTTTTATTATTTCTAATTTATGTTTCGTTACTTCAAATCTGGTTTCTTTAAGTTTGGGCAGAAATTCAATAATTTTTCAATTAATTGTTGTGGTTTTTTTTAATCTTATTTTTATATTAATTGCTACCTGCTGGTTTCATTTTATAGCGGAATTACTAAGAGGGAGGGGGGCTGTAATAACACTTTTTTCACTTCTAAACTTTTCACTATTGCCGGCAGTTATATTGGTGCCGGCATCCATAATAAGTAAATTTACCGGGGTTTGGATTTTATATTTTTCTATTATAATTGTATTTTTTTGGATTGATTACCTTATGTTTATTTCTATTAAAAAATTATACGATATATCATCCCTTAAGGTATCTATTGTGATGATTTCGCCTACGATAGTATTAGTTTTGGGTATATTTGTTGTTTTTGTACTTTCCTTTATAGGAATTTTTTCTCTTCTATTATGACGGATTATTTAACGCTTCTAAAAGAGTGTTCCGTTTGTCCCAGAAACTGTAAAATCAATCGTTTAAAAAATGAACTTGGGTTTTGCGGGATTGGCAAAAATCCCAAGATATCATCGTATAATCTTCATTTCGGAGAAGAGTTACCGATTTCAGGCGTGAACGGTTCCGGTACTATTTTTTTTACAGGATGCAATTTAAAATGTGTTTTTTGCCAGAATTATCCGATAAGCCAATTAAACAACGGAAATGAAGTTACAATCGAAAAACTTGCCGATTTGATGTTGTCACTGCAGAATCAGAAAGCCCACAATATTAATCTTGTTACTCCAAGCCATGTAGTTCCCCAAATTATCGAAGCTGTCCTGATAGCTAAGCAAAAAGGTTTAAAAATTCCTATTGTTTATAATACAAGCGGATACGATTCTGTCAAAACATTAAAACTGCTTGAAGGTATTGTTGATATTTATATGCCGGACGCAAAATATTCGGACAAAGAAATGGCGAAAAAATATTCTAATGTTCCGGATTACTGGGAGATAAACAAGCTTGCACTTAAAGAGATGTATAGGCAGGTCGGAAATCTTGAAATTAAAAATAAAATTGCTGTTAGGGGATTATTAATACGGCATCTGGTTTTACCGGACGATATTTCGGGTTCAAAGAAAGTTTTTGAATTTATTGCTAAAGAAATATCACCCCAGGCATACATTTCAGTTATGGCTCAATATCATCCGGCAAATAGAACTAAAGAATACGCCGAATTGGAAAGAAAGATAACGCAAAAAGAATATTCAAATGTTTTGGGAATTGTGGATAAATTGAATTTAACAAACGGCTGGTGTCAGGAATTATGAAAATAAAAAATAAATTTGAAATACCTATGGATGTAAGAGAAGCAAAAATTATTCAGCAGAATCTTTCGAAAAAGATGATTCCGAGAAGTGATTTTGAAGATGTTTTACAAATTAAAACAATAGCGGGTTGTGATATTTCATATTCCAAAAATGAGTCCTACTGCGAAAGCGGGGGTAAATCCGAGATTTATGCTGCAATCGTTGTTTTAGATTTTAATACTCTAAAAGTTTTAGAGAAAGTAAAAATTAAATATAAAGGTGAATTTACTTTTCCTTATATTCCTGGTTATCTTTCATTCAGAGAAGGGCCGCCGTTATTAGAAGCAATCAAGAGATTAAAAATTGAACCGGATGTTTTTGTTTTTGACGGGCAGGGTATTGCTCATCCGAGAGGTTTCGGTATTGCGTCTCATTTAGGTGTTATACTTGATAAGCCGTCTATTGGTTGTGCAAAATCTCTTTTATACGGTGAGTATGAAGAACCGCCGCCTGGTTTAAAAGGCGCGTATACTTTTTTAAAGGATGAAGCAGGTACATTAATTGGAACCTGCATGCGTTCGCGGGTATATACAAAACCGATATTTATTTCGCAAGGGCACAGAATGGGTCTAAGAATAAGTTCGGATATAATATTTAAATGTCTTACAAAATATCGGATTCCGGAACCAACGCGGTTGGCACATAATGAAGCAAATAAATAAAATAGTGCGATTGTGGGATGGTAGGATGGTGCGATAGTTCATGGTTTAAAGCATTTATAAAGTTATAGGTTATCGGTTATAGGTTATAAGTTGCTGCAGTATGGTTGACATAAACAGTAAAAAAATATATAATTTTTCTACCCCGTACGAGAATGAACTTTATAGAATATATATAATTACAATAATCTCAACCAGTCAATTAACGACATTCTCTAATGGGGCGAGGGAGAAACTATGCCTGAATTACGCAAGGATTTAATATCGCAGAGATGGGTAATTACCGGTACCCAAACAGAAGAAGAATTTTTAGCATCAATAAATCCAAAACCCAGAGAAGAAGCTGAGGAATGTTTTTTTTGTGAAGGGCATGAATCCCAGACACTTCCTGAAATATATTCGATAAGAAGATATGATACGAGATCTAATACATCCGGATGGCAGGTTAGGGTGGTTCCTTCGAAATCAGCGGTTTTTAAAATAGAAGGTGAAGTTGGTAAAGTTGGAAGAGGAATTTATGATTTGATGAACAATATCGGCGCACACGAACTTATTATAGAATCGCCGCAGCATGTAAAAAATATCTGCGAACTTCCTATTGATCAGATTTTAACTGTATTGAAAGTTTATCAGACCAGGATAAGGGATTTGAATAATGACGAACGTCTAAAATATGTTTTAATATTTAAGAATCAGAGACCAAAATCTCCATTTAGATATGGGCATACCCATTCGCAATTAGCAGCATTACCGCTTACACCAAAAGCTGTGAAAGATGAGTTGTTATCTTCGAAGGAGTATTATTCTTATAAAGAAAGGTGTCTTTTCTGCGATATAATAAGGCAGGAGCAAAGAGACAAAATACGCATAGTAGAAGAAAATCCTGATTATATAGCATTTGTTCCGTTCGCGACAAAATTTGCGTTCGAATTAGCTATTATGCCGAAAAATCATAATGCTGATTATTGCTGGGAAAGTGAATCTTCGCTTAAAAACCTGGCACAAATTTTGAAAGTATCTTTGGCTAGAATTTCTACTGCGTTAAAAGATCCGCCTTTAAATTATATTTTACATACAATTCCGTATTTAAGACCTAGGCAGGGTTATTGGAAGACAATAAGAGAAGATTATCACTGGCACATAGAGGTGTATCCTCAGATTAGTGAAGTTACGGGTTTTGAATGGGGTTCCGGATGTCATATCCAGCCGCTTTTACCTGAAATATGCGCAAAAATATTAAGAGAAACAAAATAGTTTCTTCAGCTGAAGCACGAAATTTTGACAAGAAAGCCACAGAAAAATATTTAATTCCGTCAATTGTGCTGATGGAAAATGCAGGAAAGAATACCGCAGGAATCATTTTAAGCAGCAAGTTTCACCCAAGAAATGTTGCTATTTTCTGCGGCGGCGGTAATAACGGCGGCGACGGTTTTGTAATAGCAAGACATCTTTATAATAATAATGTAAAAGTAAAAGTTTATATAGCTCAGAAAAGAAATAAATATGCCGGTGATGCTTTGATAAATCTTAAAATATTAGAAAAATTAAAAATACCGGTAATTAAAATATCTGAACCGGTAAAAGTTTTAAAAACCGATTTAATTGTTGATGCATTACTTGGAACAGGAGCCAATGGCGGATTACGGGAGCCTTATAAGAAAATAATTGAAAAAATAAATTCACTAAGAAAAAATGTTGTATCGGTAGATATTCCGTCAGGTATAGATGCAGATACAGGGTTTAATTTAGGGGCTGCAATAAAAGCAAAAATTACCGTAACAATGGCAGCAATAAAAAAAGGTTTGCTTATAAATGACGGGAAAAAATATTCAGGCAAGGTTTTTGTCGTAGATATAGGAATAAAGGCAAGTAATGGGTAATGCTTGCCCGCCTATGGCGGGAGTAACGAGTAAAAGGTAAAAGGGTAGCCCGCCACTGAACCATAGGCGGGTCCGCCAAAGTCTTAGTGGTGGAAAAGGGAGAAAGGCAGAGAGGTTAGTCTTTAATGGTGAGCGAAGCAGAAATTTAGATTTTGACTTATAATGGTGAACGAGGGATTCGTTGAGGAATGCCCTCACGGAGTTCCGCTTACGCATTCAGCGGAACGAGTGGGGACGGCCCCACCAGGGGACCGTGTGCTGACGAAACGAGATCCTGAGTGAATATTTGGGAGGTGAGAATAATGGCGATGGCTTCCGGTCTTGTACTTGTTCGTCTTGTTGTAGGTAAAGAAAAACAAACGCTTAATAAGTTGAAAAGCATCAGAGGTATTACTCACATAAGTGCAGTATTGGGCAGATGGGATTTAGTAATAGATGTTGAAGCAAGCAGTATTCAGGAATTGACGTCATTAGTTGTACATAAAATACGTGCCAATTCTGGTGTTGCTACTACCGAAACATTGGTAACTACCGCAATATGATGAAGCAGATGAAGAGGTATTATTCCGATAAATCGGAATTGCAGTCTTGTTCGTTCCAGTGGGTACGAACTTCGAGTGCAAGATTACACAGATTATTTAAATGAGCCCGCCACTAAACCATTGGCGAGGCCTACGGTTCGCAGGGGGATAAGCGAACCTTCGGTCCACCACTAAAGCGTTGGCGAGACCTTCGGGGGGAAAGATGATAAAAGATATTACCAAAATATTTAAAAATACAGAATCGAATATAATAAAAAATCTTATATCTTCTGGCAGTATAGTGTTAGGAATCAAAGTAGAAGGAAAAGCAGGATTACTGGTAAAAGATATAAAATTATCTGATGAATTACAGAAAAAGATTTCAAAAAGTGCAAAAATTGCCGGTTTTATTTCAACCGATGAGCTTCCTCATTACGGTATAACAAGTAAAGAAAAATCAGCAATAGAAAAAGAATTTTCATGTAAAAAGAATGATACTGTTGTTTTTATAGCTGCTGAAAAATCAAAAGCAGAAAAAGCAGTTGATATTATTGATGCTGAAATGAAAGGTAAAAAAGCAGTTACAAAAAAATCAGTTAAGACAAAGAAAAAAACAACAAAAACGAAAAAATCAAAAGTAAAGAAAGCAAAGAAAGCCCGTTAGAAAATGTTGTAAATAAATTTTTATAGAAATTAACAAATGTTTTATAAGCATTATGTAACTACATTTTCACACGGGGTAAATTCCAAAAAAATGATTTTAAAGAAAAAATTACTATATTTGTTTTCTACTATAGCATTAATACCTATCTTTGCTTTGCCTGCCTTTGCCAATGCATCAAATACAAAACTTAAAAATGGTGTAAGTGTAATTTTTGATAACGATCCGTCCTCTTTGTTGACAGCGATTCAAATATGGGTTGCAGTAGGTTCGGTTGACGAGGATGCTATAAATTCCGGAATTTCACATTACATAGAACATACAATTTTCAAAGGAACAAAAACAAGAGGGCAAAAAGACGTGGCGCCTGAAATAGAAAGATTGGGTGGTGTAATTAATGCAGCGACTTCTAAAGATTATACTTTTTTCTATACGCTTGTACCAAGCAGTTACTGTTTAAAAGCATTTGAAATTTTAGGGGATGTGGTATTAAATCCTGCGTTTCCGGAAACAGAAATTGAAAAAGAACGCCAGGTGGTCTTGGAAGAGGTAAAGAGAAAAGATGATAATCCGCAATCTCAGCTTTTTGACGAATTTTATGAACAAGTGTATCAGCAGTCACCATACGCCAGACGGGTAATAGGCACTGAAGAGACCGTTTCAAAATTAAAAAGGGAAGATTTGCTTGCATTTCATAATAAGTTTTATGTATCCGGAAATATTTTTGTAGTAATCACGGGAAATTTTGCTAAAAAAGAAATGATGGATCTAATTGAGAGTAATTTTGGAGCGCTTCCAAAAGTTAAAAAAGAAAAAAATAAATCGGTAATGTTAAAACCGAAAAATAAAAAAGATTTGGCAAAAAAAATAATTAAAAGAGATGTTTCTCAGGGATATATATTGATGGGTTTTACGGCAGCACCGGCAGATAGCAGTGAACAATATTCTTTGGATGTTGCATCATACATTTTGGGAGCGGGCAGGGCTTCACGCTTAAATAAAAAGCTTGTTGAAAAAACAAAACTTGCATTAAATATATCTTGTTCATTTTCTACTCAAAGAGGTCCAGGGTTATTTCATATATACGGAGAATGTAATCCGGAAAAGGTATCCAATTTATCAAATAGCATTTTACTTGAATTATTGGACCTTTCAATAAATCAAGTCACTGAAGAGGAACTTAATAGAGCAAAAGTGCTTTTAATAAGAGATAAGCTTTTAGAAGCACAGACATCGGATGGTAAAGCAGGGGAATTGGGTTTTTATGCGGTATTGGGTATTGAAAAAATATCTGATAATTATGTAAAAAAGATTAAGGAAGTAGAAATAAAAGATATAAAAAAAGTTATTTCTAAATATTTAGTATTTCCTAATATTCCAACGGTAATAATGGCGCCATGAATAAAAACAGTATACAGTATACAGTACACAGTACGCAGGTTTTAAGGTTTTTAGTTGCTATAAGCCTTTTAGTGTTTGCTGTTGGTAATTTATATTGCGAAACCAAGAGAGTACAGTTTGAGAATGGATTTACATTTATTCATCAGGAAAAAGAGAAAGTAGGATTAGTAAGCGTAAATCTGTTTATAAAAGGCGGTAACATAAACGAAAAAGACGAAGAAGCAGGTGTTACAAGTTTGATGACTCAGATATTGATAAAAGGTACTGTCAATCGTGATTCGGAAAAGATAGCAGAAGAAACAGAATCTATCGGTGCAACAATTTCAGCGGGTTGTTCAAATAATTATTCCGAAGTTTCGCTAATTGTACCTTCTGAAAATATTGATACAGCTTTTGATATTTTTGCTGATATTGTAAATAATCCGACGTTTCCTGAAAATGAGTTTGAAAAAGAAAAAGTAAGGACAATCGCCGGTATTAAATCAAAGATAGATCATATTTTTTCTATTTCCTATGACCAATTTAATGAGTTGATTTTTAAAAAACATCCGTATCATAGGCCTATCAGTGGTTACGAATCCAGTGTTTCATCGCTCACCATTTCTCAGATATCGGATATTTATAGAAAAAATTTTAAACCGGAGAATATGATATTAAGTATTAATGGGGATATTAATTTTGATAAAGCAAAACAAATTGTCGAAAAATATTTCAAAAATATAAAGATTATAGGTGCAGAAGATGTGTTTCTAGGAACTGTAACCTATAAAATCACTCAAAATAAACCGGTTAGAGAAATATCTCAAAGTAAATTCCATCAGGCATATATTTTTACCGGTTTTCTTGCACCGGATATCAGCCAAAATGAATATGTGGTTTTTAAAGTTATAAATACCGTGGTTGGCGGTGGAATGGGTTCGAGATTATTTAATGCTTTGCGTGAGCAAAATGGATTGGTGTATGAAGCCGATTCGTTTTATCCGACAAGAAAAGAAATAAGCGATTTTGTTTTTTATGCAGGAATGTCAAAGGAAAATCTTGAAATAGTAGAAAAAGCGTTTGATGAAGAGATGAAAAAGTTTTCAGAGGTTTCAGAAGAAGAACTTAAAAATGCAAAGGTATATTTAAAAGGAACCTTTTTAATGGACCATAGGACAATTCAAAGGCAGGGATGGTGGAACGGCTTTTGGGAAGTTATGGGGAAGGGTTATGAATACGATAGTAAATATTTGGATGATATCGATGCAGTTACAATTGCCGATATAAAAACAGCTGCTGAAAAATTCTATAACCCTCAGAAAACAACAACGCTCATATTAAAATAATTCACTGCTTTAAAAAATTCTTATTTTAAGGAGAAAGTAATACATGGAAATTATTAAAAGTTTTATCAATGTTTTTTTACATTTAGACAAGTATCTTAGTCAGATAATACAGAATTTTGGTTTATGGACATATTTAATATTGTTTTTAATAATATTTTGTGAGACTGGTTTGGTTATACTGCCGTTTTTGCCCGGCGATTCGCTCCTATTTGCAGCCGGTGCATTTGCGGCAACCGGAGCTTTTAATCCTTGGATTTTATTTGGTTTACTAAGTGTGGCTGCAATAGCAGGAGATACTGTAAATTACTGGATTGGAAATTATTTAGGTCCAAAAGTTTTTCATTATGAAAATAATAAATTTTTCAAAAAAGAACATCTTGAGCGAACACATAAATTCTATGAAAAATATGGCGGGAAAACCATAATAATAGCAAGATTTATACCGATAATTCGCACATTTGCACCTTTCGTTGCAGGCATAGGTGCAATGACTTATTTTAGATTTTTGGTTTATAACATTGTGGGTGGTATTTCCTGGATTGCAATTTTTCTATTTGGCGGATACTATTTTGGTAATATTCCTGTAGTTAAGCGTAACTTTACCCTTGTCATTTTAGCTATAATCATACTTTCGGTTATACCCGGTGTAATTGAGTATCTAAGACACCGCAATTCTGAGAAAAAGGGAAAGACGATTTAGTCAGATTTTAAAAAACGATGAAAACTGATTAAAAAATATAATAATGATAAAAATAATTTTATTGCTTTTTTTTTCTTTAAATTTGATAGGATGTAAAAAATCAGAACCTGTAAAATCAGCGGAAAAAGATGATAAATACGGTGATTATTATGTAGAATCGTCAATTGGGGATGCAACATATCTTAATCCTATTTTAGCTTCCGATTCAGCTTCAGGAGATATAAATAATCTTATTTTCAACGGGCTTGTAAAATATGATAAAAATATAAAAATAATTGGAGATTTGGCGGAATCGTGGAGTGTATCTGAAGACGGAAAGATTATAATATTTAATTTAAAAAAAAATGTTAAATGGCACGACGGCAAATCATTTACAGCAGAAGATGTAGAGTTCACTTATAAAAAACTGGTTGACCCGAAAGTAAAAACACCGTATTCGTCCGATTTCGAAATTGTTAAGAAATTTGAGATTATTAATCCGTATAAAATAAGAATTGTTTATAAGGAACCTTTTTCACCGGGGCTTATTTCATGGGGAATGGGAATAATACCCAAACATATATTTGAAAAAGGAGATTTTAATACACATCCTGCAAACAGAAAACCTATCGGTACCGGATATTATAAATTTGTTGAATGGAAAACAGACGAAAAAATAGTTCTTGAAGCAAATTCTGATTATTTTGAAGGCAGGCCTTATCTTTCGAAATACATCTATCGAATTATACCCGACCAGTCAGTCCAGTTTCTGGAGTTACGCAATGAAACTATTGATTCAATGAATTTAACGCCTGACCAATATAACGCATATAAAAGTTATTTTAAAAACTACAGTAAGTTCAAATATCCTACTTTTGGTTTTACATATCTTGGTTACAATCTTTTAAATCAGCTTTTTAATGAAAAAGAAATCAGACAGGCAATTGCATATTCAATAAACAAAAAAGAAATTGTAGATGGTATTCTGCTTGGTTATGGTTTGCCTGCAACAGGTCCTTATCCTCCGACGTCATGGGCATATAATCCTGAAGTAAAAGATTATGAATATAATATAGAAAAAGCAAAAAATATATTTAAAAAATACGGATGGAGTGATTATAATAAAGACGGCTGGCTTGATAAAGACGGTAAAAAGTTTGAGTTTACAATAATAACCAATCAGGGGAATAAATCAAGGTCCGTTGCCTGTGAATTAATTCAGGAACATCTTAAAAAAGTAGGAATAAAAGTTAATATCAGGATTTTGGAGTGGTCAACATTTATTCATCAATATGTGGATAAAAAGAATTTTGATGCGGTTATTTTGGGATGGAACCTCTCAAGGGATCCTGACCAATATGCACTTTGGCATTCGTCTCAAAAAAAAGAAGGACAATATAATTTTGTAAATTATGAAAATAAAGAAGTAGATAAGCTTCTTGAAGATGGACGAAGAATATTTGATGAAAAGAAGAGACAGAAGATATACCAGCGAATACATAAAATACTTGCTGATGAACAACCGTATACATTTTTGTATGTTCCGGATGCACTTCCTGTAATCCATAAAAAATTTACCGGGCCGGAAGTTGCACCCGCAGGCGTAGGCTGGAATTTTCGCGAATGGTACGTGCCGTATGAACAAAGAAAATACGAAATGAGCAAATAGTACACAGGATACAGGATACAGAATACAGAAAACAGCATACAGCTTTTTATAATTCATAAAGCTGAATCCTGAGTACTGTATACTGTGATCTGCCTTTAAAATGAAAACTTATATTTTTAGACGATTGTTACTTACAATTCCGGTTATTTTCGGTATAACTGTAATTACATTTCTTGTTATGCATCTTTCTCCCGGAAAACCAACTGATGTTCTAACAGATATGAACCAGAAAATTACAACCGAAGCAAAGCAAAGGTTAGTAACTCTTTATGGGTTGGATAAACCGTTTTATGTTCAATACGGGATGTGGCTTAAACGGCTGGCAAAATTTGATTTCGGAAAATCTTTCAAAGATGACAGGCCGGTTATAAAAAAAATAGCAGAAAGGTTGCCCGTAACGCTCCTTTTAAATTTTTGTTCAATAATTCTTATTTTTGCACTTGCAATTCCAATTGGTGTATTTTCTGCCGTAAAAAAAGATACTCTTTTTGACAAAATAACAACTGTTACCGTATTTTTAGGGTTTTCGATTCCCACGTTTTGGCTTGCTATACTTCTAATGATTTTATTCGGTGTTCAATTAGGATGGCTTCCTATTTCCGGATTTCGTTCAATAAATTTTGATGAACTTACAATTATTGGAAAACTTCTTGATATCTTAAGGCATCTGGTTCTTCCGGTTCTTATATCTGCGTTCACAGGTCTTGCGGGACTTTCAAGATACACAAAATCATCTATGCTTGAAGTCTTGCATCAGGATTATATAAGAACTGCCAGAGCAAAAGGTCTACCGGAAAACACGGTAATATTCAAGCATGCTTTGAAAAATGCACTTATTCCGGTAGTTACAATTGTCGGGCTTACTCTACCCGATTTAATTGGCGGTTCTTTTATTTTTGAAACAATATTTGCATGGCCTGGGATGGGCCGGCTTGGTTACGAAGCGATAATGTCAAGAGATTATCCTGTTATCATGTGTGTCGGTACAATAGTAGCTATTTTGACACTTTTAGGAAATTTATTGGCAGATATAGCATATGCTTATGTAGACCCAAGGATAAGATACAAATAAGGCAGTACACAGAATACAGGATACAGGATACAGGATACAGTTAAAGAAATGTTAAAAATATATTTGGAAAAATTGTTGAGAAATAAACTGGCAATAGCAGGAGCAGTTATAATAATTGTTCTGGTTATTATAGCAATTTTTGCGCCCGTAGTTACTATGCATAATCCACTTGAAGGTAATATTCTGGAAAGATTGCAAGCACCTTCGAAAAATCATTTTTTAGGAACTGATGAAATCGGCAGGGATGTATTTTCAAGGATGATTTACGGTTCACGTATTTCTATTTCGGTTGGTATTATCGCGGTATCAATTTCATTGATTATCGGCACCTTTTTAGGGCTTATTTCCGGATATTTCGGCGGGAAAGTGGATTCTATTATTATGCGTTTTGTGGATATTATGCTTTGTTTTCCGTCATTCTTTTTAATTTTAATGGTAATAGCATTTTTAGAGCCGAATATCTACAATGTTATGATTGTTATAGGTATTACCTCCTGGACAGGTCTTGCGCGTTTAGTACGAGGTGAAACACTTACTATAAAAGAGAGGGATTTTATTACTGCCGCCCGGGGATTGGGATTAAGAAAAAGAAGAATTATTTTTGTTCATATTTTACCAAACGTTATATCGCCTATTCTTGTATCAAGTATTTTAGGAGTGGGTGCTGCAATACTTACAGAATCGGGGCTTTCTTTTTTGGGATTAGGCGTTCAACCACCGATACCTTCATGGGGAAATATTCTGACAAGCGGTAAGGATTATATCCATATTGCGTGGTGGCTTTCACTTTTTCCGGGACTTGCAATTCTAATAACGGTTCTTGGCTGGAATCTTTTAGGTGAAGGATTGCGCGATGTTTTTGACCCTAGAACGAACTAAATATGGACACAATCTTAGAAATTAAAAATCTATCTGTTGAATATCAAGTTGGTAAGAAAATAATACCTGCATTGAAAAATGTTTCAGTTTCGCTTAATAGAAATGATTCGCTCGGTATAATAGGCGAATCCGGAAGCGGTAAATCGACTCTTGGGCTTTCGATATTGGATATTTTACCTAAAGAGGCTAAAATTTCTAGCGGAGAAATATTATTTCATAACCAGAATATATTTCGATTAAATAAAAAAGAATTACAAAACCTTCGCGGTGGAAAAATAAGCGTTATTTTTCAGGATCCGTTATCATCTTTAAATCCTGTAATAAAAATATCCGAACAATTAAGAGAAACTTTAAAAGTACATAATGAGGATTCATCCGATAATAAAATAAAGGAACTTTTGGAAATGGTTCAGTTGGGTAATTTTGATAGAATAAAAAATTCTTATCCGCATCAGCTTTCCGGCGGAATGAGACAGCGAATTATGATTGCCCAGGCACTTGCATCACGTCCCGAAATTCTTATTGCAGATGAACCCACTACTGCACTTGATGTAACGATACAAAAAGAAATTCTGGAGCTTTTAAAAAAACTTATAAAAGAATTCGATTTAACCATGATTTTTATTACTCATAATTTTGGCATTGTTTATGATATTTGCAGCAGGATTGCGGTAATGTATAATGGCGAAATTGTTGAAGAAGGGAAAACTTCCGAGATAATGAAAATACCAAAGCATCCATATACAAAAGCACTTATATCAGTAATTCCTAAGGCAGGACAAAAAGTTAAGAAATTTAATGTAATTTAGAGGTAGTAACGAGTAATGCTTGCCCGCCGAAGACCTAGTGGCGGGAGTAACGAGGTAATCCTTCGACTCCCTTTGGTCCTTCGACAAGCTTGCACTGAGCGGAGTCGAATGTGCTCAGGGCAGGTTGCTCAGGATAAATATCATGAAAAAATCAATTAGTAATTTATTGAAAAATATATTTTGGTTAGTTTTTATAATGGTTTTCATACATACGGCTATTAATGTATATAATTTTATTGACGCAAAAAACGAATCAGAAATTATTAAAAATGAAATGTTGAATATCTCTGCCGAAATAAAACAGCTGGAAAGCGATAAAAATTCTATTTCCAGGCAATCGTTTATTTTGAAGAATAGTCAAATTTTGTTAATTGAAAAAAATAAAGACCTAATTGAAAAAAATATAAAACTTGTAAATGCTAATTTGCTTATATCATCCAGTATAAACGATATTATTAGTAATGAACCATATGTTTTAGTTGATACAAGACAAAACAAACTTTATCTTAAGCAGAAAGGGAAAATATTAAGAGAATGTAAATGTTCAGTAGGTAAGGGTGGACTTTTAGTTGATAAAAAAACCGGAAGGAAGTGGGAGTTTGTAACGCCTCGCGGAGTTTTTTTAATAAAAAGCAGGATCGAAAATCCAATCTGGTTTAAACCGGATTGGGCTTTTATTGAAGAAAATAAAGAAATACCTTTACCGGATGCTCTTGAACGGAAAGTAGAGGGTGAATTAGGTAAATATGCTTTAGATTTAGGATTTGGATATAAAATACACGGTACACAGAAAGAAGAATTGTTAGGAAGAGCGGTTTCTCACGGCTGTATTCGTTTAGGAGCAGAAGATTTAGAATATATTAATAAATCTGCAAAGGTTAATAGAACACTTATTTATGTTTATTAAATTTTTTAAAATATTATTAAGAATATTTATATTGATGATTTTAGCTATTTCAATATTTATTAATGTCAAACTTCCGGATTATACTAAAGACATTGATGATGAAACGGCTGATTTAAAAAAACAACTTTTAATGCTGATGAATCAGAAAAAGTATCAAATTGCATTGAGTCAATCCGTTGTAGGTGATTACGAAGCAATTAAACTGGATACATTACCACAATTACAAGAGGACCAAAAAATATTAATTGAAAATAATAAAAACCTGCTCAAAGCAAATAGATTGCTCTGGGGAAATTTAAGTATTCTAAGAACAAAACTGATATTTGATACAAAGATGAAAAAATTAAAATTTGTAAAAAATGGTAAAGTGGTTTCTGATATTAACATTACGGATCAAACTGTTCAAAACTTTTTAAAAAGCGAAATTAGCAGAAAAGTTTTAAAAATATTGGCAAAAGAAAAAAATCCGACTTCTGTTAAACCAAAATGGACATACGAAGACATTACAAAGGAAATTCCAGTGGAAAATTCGCCTGAGCGATTAATGGTCGGTGCTTTAGGTAATTATGCCATACATTTTGATGATTTTTTAATAATTCACGATACTTCAAAAAATAGAGAATATCACGATACAATAAATCATATTTGCATACAACTTAGTACAAAAGATATGAAAAAACTTTATAGTTCTGTGTATATAGGAAATAAATTGTATGTCGAATGATTTAATATTAAAAGCGGTTAATGTTAATAAAAAATTTAAAATTGAAAAAAGTATTTTTTCTATGGAAAATGCTTATATAGACGTGCTTAAAAATGTATCTTTGGATTTAGAAAGAGGGCAAATATTGGGAATCGCCGGCGAATCCGGAAGCGGAAAGACTACATTTGCAAAAATAATTTCCGGTTTAATTAATTTTGATTCCGGTGAAATAATTATTGATAAAAAAAATATTTCTGAATATTCACGGCGTGAACTTGCCAGAAAAGTTCAGATGATTTTTCAGGATCCATTTTCATCACTTAATCCTAAACTTTCTGTCGGAACAACCGTTTACGAAGCAATGGATGTTAAAAATGATAGAGCTGGACGGGCAATAGAAATTCTAAAATCTGTCGGTTTACCTGAAGATTCACTACAAAAATATCCTCATCAGTTTTCAGGGGGTCAGAGACAGAGGATAGCAATTGCGCGTGCTTTGGCATCTGAACCCGAATTAATTATAGCGGACGAACCGGTGTCTTCGCTAGATATATCAATTCAGGCGCAAATAATGAATATATTCTTTGATTTAAAAGATAAACTAAAATTGTCATATATAATAATTTTGCATGACTTAAATTTACTGGCTGCAATTTCAGATAATATTGCTATAATGAAAAACGGAGAGGTAGTTGAATATGGCAAATCCGAAGAAATAATAAATAATCCGGGAAATCCGTATACACAAAAATTAATTTCATCGATACCGGTTATGCCTTAAAAATAGTGCCCGCCCTATGGGCGAGCCTGCCTAACGGTAGTCAGGGTCTCGCCCCTTTGGGGCGGAAGATTGTGCGATTGTGGGGTGGGGTGATAGTGCAAGGTTATTTATGAATAATATTGATATATTAAAATACTTAAAAACTAAAGAAAATATCTGGATTGTCGGGGGCTATATCAGGGATTTGTATTTTAATAAAATCTCGGAAGATATGGATTTTGTTACTGACGGCAATACGCAGAAAGTTGCACAAACATTTGCCGAAAAAGTAAAAGGAAAATTCATAATTTTAGACGACTTCAACAAAATTTACCGTGTGATTATTAATGGCAAAACCTTCGATTTCTCAAAAATGCAGGGCAAAAATATTATCGAAGATTTAACAAGACGTGATTTTACTATCAATGCCATTGCGATACCCATTACCCAGCCTGTCCCGACTTCTCGGGATTACGCGTTACCCGTTACCGATCTTATTGATCCTTATGATGGACGAGTTGATATAAAGAACAAGGTTATAAGATGTATTGAAGAAAAAAACTTTGTTGATGATCCGTTAAGAGTTTTAAGAGCGTACAGGTTTGCCGGGCAATTAAATTTTAAAATTGAACCAAAAACAGAAAAATTTATAAAAAAATATGCGAAATATATAAAAAAAGTATCTGTAGAAAGAATAAGTTACGAATTAAATCTAATAATGGGATTATCAGATAGTCATTCCATTATATTGAAAATGCATAATTCGAAATTATTGGATTATATATTTCCGGAGTTAATTCCGACCAGGCATACAGCAAGGTGTTATTACCCCAAAATGGGGCTTCTGGGGCATTGTTTTGATTCATTGAAAGTGCTCGAGAAGTTTTATAAAAATAATTTTAAAAACATTTTTCCAAGATTCAATAAAAAAATAATGATGCATCTTGACGGTAATATTTCAAGAACAGTAAAAAGGAAAACAATTTTGAAATACGCGGTGCTTTTACACGATATAGGAAAACCCGGATCTGCCGAAAAAATTGGTGATAGATTGAGATTTTTCGGGCATGAAGATGTGGGAAGCAAAATGATTGATAAAATAGGGAAAAGGTTAAGGTTTTCAAATGACGAAATAAAATATATAAAAAAAGTTATCCAGAACCATATGCGTTTAGGAAACCTTACAAGTGCAAAAGAAGTAACCGATAAAGCTGTATGGAGATTTTTTAAGGATTTAGGTGAAGATGGTATAGATCAGATTGTTTTATCAATCTGCGATGCTTATACGTATCCACCAAGTAATATACGGACACTTCACAGAATAGTCGGCAATAAATTGCTGAATAAGTATTTTTATAAAAAAGAAAAGATACTTCCTGTAAAACTTTTAAATGGTAATGAAATAATGAAAATATTAAAAATTGAACAAGGTCCTGAAGTCGGACAATTACTTAAAAAACTTGAAGAATCGCAAGTAACTAAAGAAGTAAAAACAAGGGAAGAAGCAATAAAATTTCTAAAAACTATTGTAAAAACCAAATAATTTTATATAATTAGAAAAATAGTGCGATAGTGTTTTTGAGCCCGCCCGATGGGCGAGCCTGCCTAACGGTAGTCAGGGTCTCGCCCCTTAGGGGCGGAGAATTGTACATTGATAAGAAAATATACATGAATTTTAACTTGGTTCATTTATGGAATACATACCGGCAGTAAAGAAAAAGGAAATTGAGCATTTAAAAGCACTTCATGAAATTGCTTTCTTTTTGAGCTTTAGGTTGACACTTAAAGAATCATCAGGAAAAGTATTAACGGTTGTTTTATCTACGCTTGAAGTTGAAACTGCGACAATTTATACATCAGATCTTGAACAGAAACAACTGACATGTTTGACAAGTATAGGTAAGCATAAAGAAGGAATAATTAAAAGAGAGGAGCGTCTTAAGCACAGATTAGGGTTCGGACTGATCGGTTGGATAGCTCAAATAGGTAAGGCGGAAATATTGAACGATCCTCAGAAAAATTCTTATTATTCAAAGGAAGTTGATGCTCTTGCCGGAATCACTGCAAAGAATATACTTTGTGTACCTATCGTACATAAAAATAGAAATTACGGTGTAATTGAAATTATAAATAAAAAAACTGATTTTGACGAATTAGATAAAGAATTTCTTATTACTGTTGCAAGCAACATCGCCATGACTCTTGAAAATTCGGATTTATATCAGGAGATGATATATTCAAAAGAATATGTGGAAAATATAATTGAAAGTATACCCGGCGGTTTTATAGCTACAGATAAAGAAGGAAAAATAACCGTATTCAATTCTCAGGCGCAGAATATATTGGGAATTAACAAATCATCGGCAGTCGGTAAATATGCAAAAGATGTATTCATAAGACAACCGGAAGTACCGTCTATACTTTTTGATGCTTTTATGAACCAGCAAATACAAAACAGGCAGGAAGTGTTTTTAGTTGTTAAAACAGATAAACGAATTCTGATAGGTTACGGTACGATATTAATAAAAAATAAATTCGGCAAACTTGCAGGCAGCGGTATGATATTCCAGGACATAACCGAATTTGCAAAATAATGAATTATTGTTTACCCGCCAATGACTTAGTGGCTGGCGGGGATTAAATAAAAAACAACCACAATTTTGAATTTCTAATTTTTAATTTTTAATTGAATTTCTGCGGGTGTAGTACAATGGTAGTATGCAAGCTTCCCAAGCTTGAAACGTGGGTTCGATTCCCATCACCCGCTCAAATTTTTAATCCCGCGAATTTTAGTATAAAACTTTACTAATATGGCAAAAGCCACACCCTACCTTGTCTATATCTTAAAATGTTCCAATAATACACTCTATACAGGAATTACAACTGATTTAAATAGAAGAATTAACGAACATAACAAAGGCAACGGAGCAAAATACACATCTAATAAAATACCTGTTAAATGTGTCTATTCAGAAAAACATCCCAACAGATCATCTGCATTGAAACGTGAAAGTGAAATAAAAAGTTTGCCACGAAGTAAAAAACTGGTATTGATAAAAACTTAATTATTTAAACGTATCTGCAAATTACATCTTCAAAAATACAATCCTTTTTTCATTACCTTGCAATTTTTAGTGAATAATTGTAAAATCATCAATATAGTGAATTGGCGGAAGTTATAAAAAGTTGATATGAGTAAAAAAAATATATTATTCAGTATATTGATTTTGTGCAGTTTTAATATTCTTTTTGCAGAAACACAAAAACCGGCAAGATTGGTTGCATATGATTTAATAACCGTTCCCGGTGAAAAAGTTATTTTCAGAGCAAAATTAGAAAAGAATATTTTATTTTTAAGACCGGATATTAAAAATGAGAAGATTTTTTTTTATATTAATAACAAAAGCATAGGAGAATCTATAACTAATAATGAGGGTTTTGCCTTTTTACCGTATACAATCAATAAACCGGGTATATTTGAACTAAATGTAAAACTATCAACGGCTTCCGGTTATATTTCAAACTCAATATCAGCAAAAGTATTTTGTTCTTATAAAAAGAGACCTGCTATCATTGTTGATATTGACCATACTGTAGCTGATGTAAGCTGGTTCGGATACGTGACTAAGCCGAATAAAGATGTTTTACCTCTTAAAAACGCTCCGGAAGTTCTGCAAAAACTTTCCCAAAAATACGATATTGTTTTTGTAACAAAAAGAGAAGAGGTATTTCTCTGGAAAACGGAAAATTGGTTAAAAATGAATAAATTTCCGGATGTCCCTGTATTTTTTTGGGATTTAGGCGATTATCCTTTAAGTTCAGCAAAATATAAAACAGAAAGAATTAAAAAATTAAAACAAATATGGGATAATATATCAATTGGTATCGGCGATAGAGACACCGATACAGAAGCATATCTTGCAAACAATATGAAAGTTATAAAAATAGGCAAGGAAGAAAAAGTAATTCCAAATGTTACTTACGTATCAGATTGGAATGAAATAGCAAGAATACTTCTTAAGTGAATAATCCTTCGACTGCTTAATAGGCTCCCGCCCCAAAGGGGCTAGGCTCGCCATAGGCGGCAGACAAGTTGCCAAAGTTCCAACCCGGGGTTGGAACTTGGCGGAAGTTGATATTAGGAGGAATTACAATGGCAAGTGGAAAAGCAATATCTCTATTTTTAATTGATGGTACACCAGATGGTATTATTGCTTGTGAGATATTAAATTGGACTGGAAAAGGATATAGAATTCCAAAAAATAAATTAAAAAATGCATCAGATAGGTCTGAATTGAAAAAAGCAGGTATTTATTTTTTAATAGGTCGTGATGAAAATGATAATGAATGTGTTTATATTGGTGAATCTGAAGAAGTATTAAAAAGAATTTTCCAACATCAAGAAAAAGATTTTTGGTCAGAAGCATTAGCTTTTATTAGCAAAGATGAGAATCTAAATAAAGCACATGTAAAATTTCTTGAATATAGACTTTATATTCAAGCAAAAGATGCTAAAAGATATAAAATAATTAATGATAATACTCCTACTGAACCTGCAATTTCTGAGGCTGATCAAGCTGTAATGTTAGAATTTTCAAAAAATTTACAATTACTTGTTGGTACAATGGGATATAAAATATTTGAAAAACTTATTGAGAGTAATCATTCAAATCAAGATCGATATTATATTTCAGCTACTCGCGGGGCACATGCAGAAGGAATGATTACTTCCGAGGGATTCGTAGTTCTCAAGAATTCTAAAATTGCTACTACAGAAGTTCCTTCTATAACAATTAGTTTTAAAAATAAAAGGAATAAACTAACATCTGAAGGTATTATAAAAGATTGGATTTTTACACAAGATTATCTTTTTTCCAGTCCATCAACGGCAGCAGCTATCGTAATGGGTAGAAACGCAAATGGACTTGCTGAATGGAAGAAAAAAGATGGAAGTACAATAAACGATAACTTGGCTAAAGAAGAATAGTTTAAAGAATGAAGTTGAATTGTCCCCCTTATGGTTGTCAATGAGCGAGTAATTTTTCGGGGTAGTCAGCGAGGACTGTCCGAAGCCCATCCTGGCGAAGCCGAAGGGCAAGTTCCACAGTTGCCGAAAAATTAGGAGTGAAATAGCCATCGGGGTGCATTTCTTTTGCTAACTTTGCTTTAGGCAAGTAAAGAAAAGTTAGCGGGGGTGCAGGGGCGCGAAAGCCCCGCCACGGCAGGCAAGCCCGCAGTTTTTGATGTGTTGTAATTAGGAATATTGTGAAACAATATAATAGCTAAAAATTTTATGGCGAAATTAACTTTTTACGGCGGAGTAAATGAAATAGGCGGTAATAAAATACTTCTTGAAGAAGGTAATACCAAGATTTTTCTTGATTTTGGAATGTCTTTTGCTTCAGAAGGTAAATATTTTGAATTCCCGCTTCTGAGACCTACTAATATAGATGACCTCCGCAAAATCAGTGCAATTCCTGAAATGGAAGGGCTTTACAAAAGCGCCGGAATAAAAGTTAATTATAATTCTAACGGCGATTTTTCAGTTGAAGGTGGTCCTGAGGGAAGAAAAATCGACGCAATACTTTTAACACACGGGCATTTGGATCATTCGGGTTATCTGGGCTTAATAAGACCGGATATACCAATTTATTCATCCCGGGTTACTAAGAAATTTCTTAAATTGCGGGGCGATATGAATAAAAACTGGGCTGCTGATGTTGAACAGGAAAGTTTTAATACGCTTGAAGTTAATGAAGAAATACAGATCGGTAAGAATATAATTGTTAAGAGGTTTGATGTAGACCATTCAGTTGTCGGTGCGAGCGCTTTTTTGATTCAAACTCAAGATAAGAAAATAGTTTATTCCGGAGATTTCAGGTTTCATGGCTACAGGCAGAAAGAAACGGAATATTTTATGGAAGAAATTGCCAGGGAAAAGATAGATGTTTTAATTACAGAAGGAACACGGCTTTCAAGAAATGAAGATACAAATGTTTTTGAGACCGAAGAAGATGTTTTTTCAGCTGTCTGCGATTTTACAAGAAGTGAAAAAGGGCTGGTAATTTATGACGCATCACCGGCAGATATTGACAGAGTAAGAACTCTGGTGCGTGCTGCAAAAGAAACCGGAAGAACGCTGGTTCTAGATGATAAAAAAGCATATTTTATTTTATATTTTAATTATAAAGAACAAAAAAAGCTAATAGAGGATTTGCCTACTATAGACGATTTTCAGATTTATTTGTGGCGTGAGAAGTTGAAGAAGACATCAAAAAAATATTCGGCACTGCCGTTTGCATTTATGAATCCGTTTATTGAAACTTTTGTTCACGGAAGGGACGGTTATCAGAGGATTTTACTTTCTGCACAGGATGCCGAAGAAAAACATCCCAATGCAATAAAGATACCGGATGGTAATATAGTATGGGGACCTATTGGCAGGGATAAAATTTTAAAAAACCCTGAAAAATATATTTTATATACTTCAAACGGACCGCTTACGCTTTTGCAGTTTTTGCCGATAAACGGGAAAATCAAAGGCACTTATATTTACGGGAAAGCGGAACCGTTTAATGAAGAAATGGAATTTTCATACGATAAACTTGTTAATTGGATAAATCTTACGGGGTTGGAAATGAAATATGCCCATACATCAGGACACGTTTCAAGAAAAGATTTAGAAGAGTTTATTAAAAATGTAAATCCAAAGTGCGTTATTCCTGTACATACTGAAAATGCCGATGTGTTCGGAGATTTTTGCACAAAAGTAACACATTCAATATTGAGAAAAACAATAGAGGTATAAATAAATAAAGATTAGCAGATTTTCAAAAATGACCTTGCCTAACGTCAATGTAGTTGTTCAGTATTTTGGTAATAGTTTTTAGATATTTCATCAAGTGTAGTCATTGCGAGAAATCCCGTAAAAAACGGGATGACGAAGCAATCCCATGTGATTGCTTCCTACTTCGCTAAAGCTACGCAGGACAGATCACTCCGTCTGTCTACCGTCAGGCAGGTTCGCAACCTTCGGGATTGCCACAGCCGATTTTATCGGCTTCGCAATGACAACTTAATCTGTCTTAGTCGTTGTTTTATATTTTTTCTTGACTTTTATAAGTCAAATGGTAAAATAGCAACATTGAAAAGAGAGGTTCTAATAATATGGCAAAGAAAACTTTTATTTTGGATACAAATGTTTTGATTCATGACCCGGATGCGTTTACCGCATTTGGTGATAATTTTGTAGTATTACCAATGGCAGTGATAGAAGAATTGGATAATTTAAAAAAATTACATGATGAAAGAGGCAGGGCAGCGCGAAATGTTTCACGCAAACTGAATCAACTCGCTGAAAAAGGAAAGTTCAACGAGGGTATAACACTCGAAAATGGCGGAATACTTATAATTGAACTGGAACAGGAAATGAAATTGCCTTACGATTTTTCAAACTCAAAAAAAGATAATCTTATACTTTGTGCGGCATATAACAGGCAAAAAAAAGGTGAAAATGTAACATTTATAACAAAGGATATAAACTTAAGAATTAAAGCGGAAGTTTTAAATATTAAAGCACAGGATTATGAAAAAGAAAAAATAAAGATGGAGGAGCTTTATCAGGGTTATAAAGAAATTATTGTTGATGCTGAGACTATAGATAAATTCTACAAGAATAAATCAATAAATCCGCCTGCAACTGATATAAATAAACTGCCAATTTGCGAATATACAGCAAACGAATTTGTTATTTTAAAAGATATAGCAAATCCTTCAAAATCTGCGCTTGCTAAATATGATCCAAAAACAAAAATGCTGATATCATTGATATATAAAGAATCACCCATATGGGGACTAAAACCGTTAAATATTGAACAAAAGTTTGCATTTGAACTTTTGCTCATGGATAATATTCAGCTTGTAACGCTTATAGGGGTACCGGGTGCAGGAAAAACACTGCTTTCACTAGCTGCCGGACTTCAGAAAACTATTGATGAAAAGATTTATAGGCGGCTTTTGGTTGGGAAGTCGGTGACTCCGGTAGGGAAAGATATCGGTTATTTGCCGGGAACAAAAGAAGAAAAGATGTCGCAATGGATGGGTTCAATATATGATAATCTGGAATATTTAGTTGATAAAAGCAACCCGGACGAAACCACGGAAGATAAGGTTCAGTATTTTTTTGACAGCGGAAAAATAGAAATTGAAGTACTCGCTTATTTAAGAGGGCGTAGTTTGCCGAAACAGTACATTGTTATAGACGATGCCCAAAATCTTACGCCTCATGAAATAAAAACTATAATTTCCAGAGCAGGCGAAGGTACCAAAGTTGTATTAACCGGCGATCCATATCAAATTGATAATCCGTACCTTGATGCGGAATCAAACGGGCTTACTTATCTTGTTGAAAGGTTCAAAGGTCAGGAGATTTACGGACATATAAGTTTCAAGAAAACAGAAAGGTCAAATCTGGCTGCTTTAGCCGGAGAATTGTTATAAATGGAAAACAGTTATGTTGACTTGCATGTACACACCAAATATTCTGACGGAGCTTTCTCCCCGGAAGAAGCAGTAAAATACGCAAAAAGTGTTGGGCTTACCGCAATAAGTATAACCGACCATGATACCACAGACGGACTTCCAGAAGCAATAGCAGAAGGTAAAAAATTAGATATTGAAATAATACCGGGTGTTGAATTATCGGTAGCACTACAAAGCATTTCCGAACAGGAAATGCATATTTTGGGTTATTTCATGAACTGGGAAGATTCTTTCTTTCAGCAAAAATTAAAAATATTCCAGAAAGCACGGTTACAGAGAGCAAACCAGATTTCTGAAAAATTAAAGAAACTGGGAATTGATGTTAATGAAAAAAGACTATCAGAAATTGTTGGTATCGGTGTTTTCGGACGTCTTCATTTCGCAAAAGTTTTAGTTGAAACACAAGTTGTAAAAAATATAAGCGAGGCATTTATAAAATATCTGGGGTATGGAAAACCCGCTTATGTTCCAAAATTGCGTCTGGCACCTGACGAAGCAATAAAAATGATATTACATGTCGGAGGCATTCCTGTTTTAGCTCACCCGCACTGCAACAGTATCACTTATAATAAAATTAAATCATTAGTCAATCTAGGATTAAAAGGAATTGAAGTCTGGCATATAAAACATTCGACAAGCGATACTGAAAAATTAAAAAAAATGGCTGAAAAGCTTGAAGTAGCGGCTACGGGCGGTTCCGATTGTCACGGTGTTATGTTGAAGGGTATGCCTGCGATAATGGGCACTGTTAAGGTTAAATATGAGGTGCTTGAAGACTTAAAGAAATGCAGAGATAGTTTAAAAAAAGTGGATACCCAATTTTTTTCTTGATACTTCGACTTGGTTTGGCTCCCGCCCCAAGGGGGCGAGGCTCGCCAAAGGCGGCAGTATAAATTTTTTTCACTTGACTTGTTTTTTGATTTTTATATAATAATCTATGCCCACCACTTCCGCCACTAAAACATCGGCGGACAAGGAATCTTTGGCGGGTGAATAATCAGTTCTTTTAATCAGTTTTAATCGTTTTTAAAATAATTTGTAATTGAAGGAATTCCGTGACCCATTGATACGTTCGACGTTGCTCAGTATAAATGGGAATTCGGAAGCTGCCCCGCAACGGTAAAGCCCGGTCTATCAGTTACGAAAACTCCGAGGGGAGAAAGTTTAGTTAGCCTAACTCTTCTCAGAGCTAGGTTTTTTTAATTTTTGGCTTTGCCAAAAATTAACCCGCCAACGCATCAGTGGCGGGTTAACCCGCCCCACAACTTCCGCCACTTCCGCCACTGAAACTTTGGCGGACAAGAAAGCGTAGGTGGGCATGCAACGGTCCGCCATCCGCCAACTGGCGGAGGCGCATCAGTGGCGGGTTAATAAGGGAGCAAACTATGATTGAAATTTATACCGGAAACGGAAAAGGCAAGACAACCTGTGCTGTAGGTTTGGTTATAAGAGCATTGGGACACGGAATGAAAGTTTGCTTAGTTCAGTTTTTTAAAGATAAAGCATATTATGGAGAACAAAATATTTTAAAAAAACAAAAGAATTTAAAAATGTATTCTTTTACACCAAAGCATCCGTGTTTTTATAAAAATGTAAAGCAAGAATTTGTTAAATCGGAATGTGAAAAAGCGGTAGAATTAATTGAAAAAATATTTAAAGAAAAAAGCTATAATTTATTAGTTTTGGATGAATTTAATATCGCACTCTGCGGTAAATTCATTGATATTAAAAAGATAATTTCGTTATTGGAAAAAAGACCAAAAAGCATGGAAGTAGTTATAACAGGACGTAATGCTCCAAAAGGATTAATAAAGATAGCAGATTTAGTTTCCGAGATAAAAGAAATCAAACACCCGTATAGAAAAGGTGTTAAATGTAGAAAAGGCATCGAATATTAATTACTACGATTACACAGATTTAAAAAGTAGAAGAATTGATATTTATAATAATGAATATAAGTCGAGATGCTTCACTATAGCTCAGCATGACATCTTGTTTGGACGTCATTCTGATCCCGATTTATCTGGAGAAGAATCTCGAATTAAGTTGCTTTACTCAACATTACGTTTTTAATATGAAGAATTTAATAATACTTTGTTTATTTTTATATGGGGATTTTCTTTTTGCGGAAAAAGAAATGAGAATAATTTCCCTTACTCCTGCAACAACCGAGATTTTATTTGCATTAGGCCTGGATAAAAATATTGTAGCGGTTACAACTTATTGCAATTATCCGCCTGAAGTAAAAAACAAAGAAAAGGTGGGTTCATTTAGTAATCCGGATATTGAAAAGATATTTTCACTAAAGCCGGATATTATTTTTACAACAGATCAGGAGCAAAATAAATTAAATCAAAAACTGAAAGGTCTAGGACTTAATATATTTTGTGTTGACCCAAAAACGATTAAAGGGATTATAGTTTCTATAAAAAAAATCGGAGATGTTACAGGAAGAAATAAAGAAGCTGAATCATTAGTTAATAAAATTAAAGGTAAAATTAATTATTATAAAAGTAAAACAGAAAAAATCAAAAAGAAACCAAGGGTGTTTATTGAGATTTATTCGAAACCATTTATGACAGTGAACAAAGATACTTTTATAAATGATATTTTTGATATTGTCGGTTGTGAGAATGTTTTTAAAGATTTACCCTTGCCGTATTGTCAGATAACCGCAGAATCAATAATTAATAAGAACCCGGAATGGATTGTTGTTCTAAGTATGCAGGATAAGGATAATGTTTTAAGGCGGGGATGGGAATCGGTTGATGCTGTAAAAAATAATAGAATAATTGCAAATATCAATCCTGATATATTTTTAAGGCCCGGACCGCGAATTATTGAAGGTATGGATATTTTGTATAAAGTGATTTTTGAAAAATCCAAAAATCACTGATTACACAGATTAAGAAAAGAGATTACACAGACCTGCCTGACGGTAGGCAGGTTAGGGCATGTCATTAAATCCCCGTAATCAAGAGCGTAATGACTTTTCAACGCTAAAAAATAAATTTATGGTTGCAAATAAAAGATATATAAAAGTTGTTTTAGTTTTAGTTATTTTGCTTGTAGGAATATCTTTTGTTTCCTTATTTTTCGGTTCAACTGATGGTATAAATTACGATATTATTTACAAGATTAGGTTGCCAAGAATTATACTTGGGATGATTGTGGGTTGCGGGCTGGCCTTGTCAGGAGCTATACTCCAGGGTATTACTAAAAACCCGCTTGCTGACCCGTATATTCTCGGAGCTTCAGGCGGTGCTGCAGTCGGTGTTGCAACAGGTATTGTTTTAAAATTACCGTATTCGGCGATATATCCTCTTGCAATTATCGGTAGTGCGATATCAACGATTGTTGCATACTCAATCGGAAAAGTCCATGGCCAGACAAAAGTAGAGGTTTTGATACTTTCCGGAGTTATTGTTAATATATTTACAAATGCGATTGTACTTTTGTTGATGTCTATTTTTTACCAGGATTCACAGGACATAATATTTTTTTTGATGGGTTCTTTACAGGAAAACAATATAAAACTTATTATTGTTTCAGGGATTTTAGTTTTAATCGGATTTGTTTTGAGTTTTCTTTATTCAGACGAATTAAATATCATTTCACAAGGAGAAGAGACGGCATATCATCTGGGTGTAAATGTAGAAAAGATAAAATGGATTCTTTTTTTTATTTCTTCGATAATAATAGGAAGCATTGTCGCAGTAAGCGGTGTTATTGGTTTTATGGGCTTGATTATTCCTCATATAGCAAGAGTATTTGTCGGAGCAAATTATAAAAGATTTCTTGTTGTATCTTTTTTGTTAGGGAGCTGTTTTTTAGTTACAGCTGATACGGTATCGAGAACTCTTTTTTCGCCTTTTGAAGTGCCTGTTGGCGTCGTAACAGCTCTAACCGGAGTCCCGTTTTTTATTTATTTATTATTGAAAAAAAATGTTAAAAGTTAATGATTTGGTAGTTAAATACGATAATTTTGTTGCTGTTAATGATGTAAATTTAACTGTTTCCGACTATGAATTTGTTGGTATTATAGGTCCGAACGGAAGCGGAAAATCAACGTTATTAAGAGCAATTTCCGGATTTTATCATCCTCAAAATGGTGAAGTTTTACTGGATGAAAAAGATATTTATAAAATGAAACCCAAAGAAAGGGCTAGAAATATTTCTTTTGTTCCGGAAGAGGTTGATACGACATTTGCGTTTACTGTAAAAGAAATTGTTCTGATGGGAAGATATCCGTACCAGAAGCAATTTTTAAGTGAAGAAGAAGAGGGTTTTAAAATTGCTGAAGAAAGTTTGAAGCTTCTGGAAATTGAAGGACTTTCCGAAAGATATATAAATGAACTTTCTTCCGGAGAAAAACAGAGGGTTGTAATTGCGCGTGCACTTTGCCAGCAATCAAAGTTTATATTGCTTGATGAACCGACTTCACATTTGGATATAAGCCATCAGATAGAAATTTTGGATATTATTAAAAGGTTAAATATAGAAAAAAAAGTTACTGTTATTATAGTTATGCATGATTTGAATCTTGCCAGCGAATATTGCGACAGGATTTTACTTTTGAGAAACGGTGCTATTTATAAAGAGGGCAATCCTGAAGAGGTTATGACTTATCAGAATATAGAATATGTTTATAAAACGGTTGTTGTTGTAAATAAAAACCCTGTTTCGGGTAAACCGCATATTTTATCGGTGCCGCAATGGGATAAAACAAGTAACGGGTAATCCCGATGCATCGGGACAGGCTGGGTAATGGGTAAAATGGGAAAAATTATATTTATATCGGGCGGGGTGAGGTCAGGGAAGAGTACTTTTGCTTTGGAACTTGCCGAAAAATGCAAAGAAGTTGTTTTTATTGCAACTGCCGGTAAGATAACGGATAGAGAAATGAATAAGAGAATTTTAGTTCATAAAGAATCAAGGCCAAAACATTGGAAAACGATTGAAGAGACAGAGGATATTATAAAACATTTAAAATCGTTTGAAAAAGCGGATTGTGTTATTGTTGATTGTGTAACTTTCTTAGTTTCAAATTGGATGTTTAAGAAATATACTGAAGATAAGATAATAGAAAATATTAAAAATCTAATTAAAAAACTGCGGAAAATTAAAGGAAAAGTTATTTTAGTTTCAAATGAAGTGGGGATGGGGGTTGTGCCGCCATATAAATTGGGAAGAGATTTCAGGGATATAATCGGCAGGGTAAATCAGATACTTGCTAAGGATTCAAACGAATTTTACTTTTTTATTTCAGGTATAAAAAGGAGACTAAAATGAAAATTATTTCGTCCTGGTCAGGTGGAAAAGATTCATGTCTTGCATGTTTTAAGGCTATGCAACAAAGTCATGAAATATCATGCTTATTAAACTTTATTTCGGAAGAGACAAAAAGAGGATGTTTTCACGGAATAGATTCAAAACTAATGAAAGCTCAGTCGGATGCGATAGGGATTCCTATTTGTCAAAATGAAGTAAGTGCAGATATGGCAGAATACGAAAAAGAATTTAAATCTGCTGTCCTGAACCTGAAAAAAGAAGATATTAATGGTATAGTTTTTGGTGATATATATTTATTGGAACATACTAATTGGGTCGATAGGGTATGCGGTGAAATAGGAATAAAACCTTTGGAACCACTATGGAATTTAAAACCTGAAAATATTGCAAATGAATTTATCGATTTGGGATTTAAAGCAATTATCGTAAGTGCAAAAGCGGATTTATTTGATGACACTTTTATTGGCAGGGAATTTGATAAAGACGCAGTAAGGTTTTTAATTGAAAAGAAAATTTGTCCCTGCGGTGAAAACGGGGAATTTCATACTTTTGTTTATGACGGACCAATTTTTAAAAAGAAAATTAAAATCACTAAGACAGAAAAAATATTTAAAGACGGTTTTTGGAAACATTGGTTTCTTGACTTAAAAGAATATTATATGGAGGAAAAATGACAAGTAAGAAAATAGAAGAAATTATTAGGAATACTAAACCGCTAGATAAAGTACTTTTAGATAAAACTCAAAAACGGCTTGATAGTTTAACTAAACCGCTTGGTTCTTTGGGACAACTCGAAGATGTTGCAAAACAAATAGTTGCAATTATAGGAAAAGATAAGCCCTCATTGAAAAATAAAACTATTTTTACGCTTGCAGGGGACCACGGCGTTGTTGAGGAAGGGGTTTCCGCATATCCAAAAGAAGTAACACCCCAGATGGTTTACAATTTTATAAACGGCGGTGCTGGAGTAAATGTTCTTGCAAGGCATGTTGGAGCAAAAGTAGTTGTTGTGGATATGGGAGTAGGAGAAGAACTGCAAGTTAAAAGTGAAAAGTTAAAAGTTAAAAAAATTGGTTTTGGGACGAAGAATTTTACTAAAGGACCTGCAATGACAAGAGAAGAAGCGATTAAGTCAATTGAGATAGGTATTGAACTTGTTGAAGAAGAAGTTAAAAATGGCGGAATAGATTTGATTGGAACGGGTGATATGGGCATAGGAAATACAACGCCATCTGCAGCCATAGCATCGGTGATTTGTAATATTGAACCTGAAAAAGTAACCGGCAGGGGAACAGGTATTGATGATAAAGCATTACAAAATAAAATTGATGTTATAAAAAGAGGTATAGAAAAAAATAAACCGGATTTTAATGACGGAATCGATATTTTATCAAAGATAGGCGGATATGAAATCGGCGGTTTAGCAGGTATAATGATTGCAGGTGCAAGCTACAAAATACCTGTTGTTATCGATGGCTTTATATCCGGAGCAGCCGCTTTGATAGCTGACAAAATTTCACCATTAGCTAAACAGTATTGGATTGCAGCGCATAGTTCAAAAGAGCCAGGGCATAGAATTATGCTTGAATATTTAAATTTAAAACCGCTTTTAAATTTAGGTATGCGGTTAGGTGAAGGAACGGGTTCAGCATTAGCAATGAATTTAATAGATGTTTCGCTTAAAATTTTAGATGAGATGGCGACATTTGAGAGTGCAGGAGTAAGTACAAAACAGTAACGGGTAACGAGTAATGGGTAACGGGTAAAAGGTAAGCAAATTTATGATTAATTATTTATTTTCAGCTATTAGTTTTCTGACAATAATACCTGTGCCAAAAAAATACAGGCAGGGGATAAAACATATATTGCCTTTTTTCCCGGTTGTCGGACTTTTTATCGGCGGAATTCTTGTTCTAATTAAATTTGGTTGCTCATTTGTGTTTTATAAAATAGTAGTTGATTTATTGATTATTACCGTAACAATAATAATTAACGGTGGTTTGCATTTAGACGGACTAGCAGATTCGCTTGACGGTTTATATGCCGGAAAAAATAAAGATGAAATACTAGAAGTTATGAATGATAGTCATATCGGTACTATGGGAGTTATTGGTATTGCATTGGTAATACTTTCAAAATTTGTTTTATTAAATAATATTGATACTGCTTTGTTCAATTCATCTTTAATTTTGTTTCCGGTTCTTGGAAGATGGGCTATGGTTTTATCAATGGGAATATCAAAACCGGCAAAGGAAACCGGTTTGGGAAATTACTTTTTAAGTAATATTTCAAAAAAAGATTTTGTTATATCAGGAATAATTACATTTTTAATAACTACCTTTGTTTTTCAATTTAAAGGTATTATAATATTTCTGTTTATTTCAGTATTCTCATATATATTTACAAAATATGTTAAAAAGAAAATAAACGGTATTACCGGTGATACTTTAGGTGCGATAAACGAAATTTCAGAAGTGTTAGTGTTAATATTGTTAAATATAAAGTGATATAAAAATTAACAAAATAGAGAATCCCGTGCTTATCCTGAGCGGAGTCTAAGGATAAAATTCGGGAACAGTCCCGCTACTGTAATGGTGATGCTCCAATGATTTGGAGCAGGGAATTTTAAATGCCACTGGTCGCTATGGCGAACTGGGAAGGTGAAATTCCAAAAAACCTAAGTCAGGAAACCTATTTGTTATTAGTCCCGTATAAACGGGTCTCTTCGAGAGAGAGGGAGGTGGAAAATGCAAATAAAGAGTTCGTAGTTCATAGAAATGAGGGAGTTCTGAAATATGTAGCAGCAAAGCGTAAGCTTTGCCAAATGTTAGCAGAGCTATCGCCTGCCTGTCGGCAGTCAGGCTCTGCGGCTACTTTCAGAACAATAGAATAATGAAACAATGGAACAAATTTTTGATAATGCCCGCCTTCGCTTCATAAAGTGAAGCTATGGCGAGCCTGCCTGACGGTAGGCAGGGCCTACGGGAGAAAAAATGAAAAAATTTTTTTTAACTTTGTTGTTTTGCGGGATGGGAATACTTTTTGCTGAGGAAACCACAATATATATTGGTTTAAAAAAGGAGGTGCCGATAGAAAAATCGGCAACGAACATAGATGTTGTTACAGAAGACGAAATAAAAAATGCCGATAGCAAGAGTGTTGGGGAAATTCTAGAAAATAAAAGCGGAATAACAGAAGTTTCGAAAAGAGGGTCAGTTGGTTCCGAGTCAAGTATACGGATAAGAGGCGGCGGGGATTCTTCAAAACAAACGCTGGTTATGGTTGATGGGCGTCCTGTAAATGATAATTCACTTGGTCTTGCTGACCTTTCCCAGATACCGACTGAAAATATTGAAAAAATTGAGGTATTAAGGGGTCCATCCTCAGCACTTTATGGCGCAAATGCACTTGGCGGTGTAGTAAATATAATTACACGAAAATCTGCTGTTTCAGAACCTAAAACGGAAATTGGTGCAAGGATAGAAAATTATCATACGAGAATTTATGATTTTACTATGTCTGCAACACCGGGAAAGGTAAATATATTTTTATCAGGTAACAGGAGCTTAGCTACCGGTTTCAGGGAAAATTCGAATTATGCTTTAACAGATCTAACTTCTAAAATCGGTTATGATTTTGAAAAATATGGAGATTTGTTCTTGAGTAATGGTGTTTTTGATTCCAAGCTCGGAGTGCCGGGTACAAATTCCACCCCTATAAGCCAGTATGATAAACATTTGGAAAGAGCTGCATCAACACCTAACGCTAAACAAAGTGACAACAAATATTATGCTCAGTTAGAACACAGAATATTATTAAAAGATAAGCAACTAAAAACAAATATTTATTGGGATTATCAAAAAAAGAACTATAAAGATCCGGATGCTTTTACAAACTCTACGTCCAGACCCGAAAATACTGGATTTAACTCGCAAATAGAATTTTCTGATATTGTGGCCGGGGTTGATTTTAGAAATGAAAATTTTAAGAGAACGGATAATAAAGAGGAAACAGTTAATAAAACCCGGGATAATTCTGCAATGTTTATTCAAAAGACTTTTGATATTAAAGAATTGTCACTTACACCAGGAATAAGATATGATTATAATTCATCATATAAGGGTTCAACAAATCCAAGAATTTTAGCTGTTTATAATTTAACAAAGAAATTAAAATTATCCTCTAATATTGGTACAGCGTTCAGAGCACCAACTTTTGAAGATTTGTTTTCGCCATTTGCTTCTTGGCCTGCAACTATTTTCGGAAATGAAGGGAATACCATGGGAAATGAGGATTTAAAACCGGAAAAATCTATAGGTATTGATGTCGGAGCAGAATACAAATTGAGTGATGTTTTTGTCCCGAAAATAACATTTTTTTATAACGATATTAAGGATTTGATTGAATGGCAAAATATTTCGGCTGATCCAACCATTGATACATGGAGACCTGTAAATGTGGGTAAGGCATTTTCAAGAGGAATTGAATTTGAATTAGAAAATGAAGTTACAAAAAATTTGAAATATAACTTAAATTATAATTATTTGGAAAGTATGGGGAAGAGTTCCGGTAAATATAAAATCTTACAATACACTCCAAGACATCGAATAAATTATACATTAAATTATTTGGCACCCTTAAAGCTGAAAACAAAATTAGGGGTTGAATATACACATAAACAGAAATGGGAAGATTTTGTAAAGCATGAATTGCCTGGATATACACTTTTAAATTTCAGAATAAGCAGGCCGGTATTACAGTCGGAATTGTTTTTTTCTGTTGAAAACATCTTAAATAAAAGATATGTATCAAGAGAAAATTTTCCGTTGCCGGGCAGAACATTTATCGGCGGCATAAATCTGTATCTTTGGGATTGATGTTAAAAGCAGGATACAGTTAAAAAACAGAACACAGTACACAGAATACAGCATGTTCGCCTATGCTAAAGCTACAGTGAGCAGGCCTTTTAATAATTCACAAATAAAAAAGTACCTATAAAAAGGTGCTTTTTTGTTTTGACAAATAATATAAAAATGATATAATAAATAAAATATGTTAACACAAGATTTCGAAAAATTGTTGGATATTGGAATCGCACTTTCTGGTGTCCGGGAATTAGACGAACTTTTAGATAAGATTCTTTGTGAAGCACAGCTATTAACTAATGCTGATAGCGGTTCAATATACCTTGTTAATGGAGATAAACTTGTTTTTAAGACAAGCCGTTCGAATACCTATTTTAAAAGATGGGGTGAAGCAAAAACCCGGGAGATTTTCAGAAGTTTTGAAATGCCGATAACAAAAGACAGTATTGCAGGATATGTTGCTCTTACCGCAAAAGCATTAAACATCCCTGATGTTGGAAATTTACCTTCTGATTCAGAATTTCATTATAATTCGGCAATTGATAAAAAATACGGTTATGAAACCGTTTCCATGCTTGTCCTTCCGATGTTAAATCGTGATAGAAAAATTATAGGTGTACTTCAATTAATAAATTCCACTTCTGGCGATAGTGTTGTGCCCTTTACCGAAGCACATCAGAAGATTACTTCTTCTTTTTCTTCGCAGGCAGCGGTATCAATTCAGAATGCAGAACTTACTGATGATTTAAAAAATGCACATTTGGATACTATTTTTAAGTTAAGCGCTGCGGCTGAGTTCAGGGATAAAGAAACTGCAAATCATATTAAGAGGGTAAGTCATTATGCAAAACTTATTGCTCAGAAACTAGGCTATTCAAAAGAAGAAGCTGAGCTTCTTTTTTGGGCAGTTCCTATGCACGATATAGGCAAGTTGGGTATTCCGGATAGCATATTGCAGAAACCCGGGATACTTACGCCGGAAGAAAGGAAAGTAATGGAACAGCATTGTGTTATAGGAGCGGTTGTATTAAAAGATTCTGATGCTGAGGTTCTGAAAAAGTCAAGAATTGTTGCATTAACGCATCATGAGAAATTTGACGGGACAGGTTATCCGCAGGGTTTGAAAAGCAAAGCAATTCCTATAGAAGGTAGAATTGTAGCGATTGTGGATGTTTTTGATGCACTTTCCTCTAAAAGGTGTTACAAGGAACCTTTTCCTGAAGAGAAAGTGATTAGTATACTGGAAGAAAGCAGAGGAAAGCATTTTGATCCCGATATTTTGGATGTATTTTTAATGAATATGAATGAGGCAAATAAAATAAGAGGATCACACCAGGATACTGATGCAGATTTTGATAAATATATCGGTTTAAAAAATATAGATTTGAACGAATTGTTAAAATAGTGAGATTGTTTAAAGCGAAACAATCTCTGATTACACAGATAAGAGAGGATGATTACACAGATTAAATTCTGTTAAAAATAATATGTTATTCGAATTAAAAGGACAAGTAAAAAAATTATTGGATAAAGTTGAAGATGTCGGGAGGTATCTTTGAAGTAGAAAAAAAACTTGAAGAAATAAAAAAATTAGAAGAAAAAGCTTTCCAGTCAAATTTCTGGAATAATCCTGCCGAAGCCCAGAAAACAATGCAGTTATTAACTTCCTTAAAATCCCAAATCAATAAATTTGAAAAAATACAAAAAGAAATAAATGATACAAGTGAATTGCTTTCTATTGCTGAATCGGAAAATGATACTTCGCTTGAAAAAGATATAGAAAATTCCATAGAAAAAATAAGTTCTGAAATTATCGAAATGGATTTACAGCTGAAACTTTCCGGAGAGTTCGATAAGAGCAACGCAATTGTTTCAATTCATTCTGGTGCGGGCGGAACAGAGGCATGTGATTGGGCTGAGATGCTTTTGAGGATGTATACACGCTGGGCAGAAAGAAAAAGTTTTTCTGTTGAGATAGTTGATATTTTGGACGGTGACGAAGCAGGAATAAAATCAGTAACTTTGATAGTTAAGGGCGAGTATGCTTACGGTTATTTGAAGGCTGAAATAGGGGTTCATCGGCTGGTTAGAATTTCGCCGTTTGATGCAAATAAAAGAAGACATACTTCGTTTGCTTCTATAGATGTAATTCCGGAAATCGAAGACGATATAAAAATTGTAGTGGCAGAAAGCGAAATACGTATTGATACTTACAGAGCCGGCGGTCATGGAGGGCAATATCTTCAGAAAACAGATTCTGCGGTGCGAATTACGCATTTAGCTTCTGGAATTGTTGTTCAGTCGCAAAATGAACGCTCACAATTTAAAAATAAAGCTACGGCGATGAAATTGTTAAAGGCAAAACTTTATGAATTAGAACAAGATAGAAAACGGGCAGTGGTAGAAAAACACTACGATGAAAAGGGAAGTATTGCCTGGGCTAATCAGATAAGAAGCTATGTTTTCATGCCTTACCAGCTGGTAAAAGACCATAGAACAGGATATGAAGTAGGAAATGTTACAAAAGTTATGGATGGTGACCTCGATTCCTTCATTAATGCCTTTCTCTCAAAGAAACTATCAAATCCCGTCTGAGTTACCGTAAAACTTCCATTGACAAAACCGTGTAAATATTGTATTATAAACATAGATTTATGGCTAAAAAAACAATTCTTATTGTTGAGGATGATTTAGCAATTTCTGATTTGCTTAAGTTTTTGTTTGAAAAAGCAGGTTATTCTGTATTGGCTGCTTATGACGGTGAACAAGCATTAAATATAGCAAGAACAACCAGGCCTGATGTAATTTTGTTAGATATTATGCTGCCAAAATTAGATGGATATTCTGTTAATAGACAATTACAGCTGGAAAAAAATACTGCAAATATACCAACCATAATTCTTACAGCGAAAGGCGGAATGCAGCAAATGTTTGAATTAGACAAAAATGTTCAAGTATATATTGAGAAACCTTTTGACCCAATTATATTAAGAGAAAAGGTGGCTGAGGTAATACGAAATGGCTGAAGAAGAAATTTTTACGCAACGGTTGGATAAGATTGCACAATTAAAAAGTAAAGGGATAAATTCTTACCCTACAAAATTTGATATTACTTTTACTGCCGAAAAAATTTTAAAAGAAATTCCGGAAGGTAAAGTTGCTGCTGCCGGCAGAATTATGACTATAAGGAATATGGGGAAAGCAGCTTTTTTTACAATAAAAGATGTTACTGCAAAAATACAGATTTATATAAAAAAAGATGTTGTCGGTGAGGATAATTATAAGGTTTTTGAACTTTTAGATATAGGTGATTTTATTGGTGTCGAAGGAACAGTTTTTAAAACAAAAACAGGCGAAACGACAATAAAAGTAGAAAAATTTCAGCTTTTATCAAAATCATTGAGAGCATTACCTGAAAAATGGCATGGCTTGAAAGATATAGAAACACGATACCGTCAGAGATATCTGGATTTAATTTCAAACAATGAGGTTATTGAAATATTCAAAAAAAGAGCATCTGGAATAACCGCGATAAGAAGCTATCTGAACCAGTCAGGTTTTATTGAAGTTGAAACCCCTATGATGCAGTCGATACCCGGCGGCGCGGCAGCGAAACCTTTTATGACTCATCATAATGCGCTTGATATAGATTTATATTTAAGAATCGCACCGGAACTCTATTTAAAAAGATTGATAGTAGGCGGGATGGAAAGAGTTTATGAGTTAGGAAGAACATTCAGAAATGAAGGAATTTCTACCAGACACAATCCTGAATTTACAATTCTTGAAGTTTATCAGGCATATGCCGATTATAACGATATGATGACTTTATGCAAAAACATTATGCAGGAAACAGCAAAAGCCATCGGTATCACAAAAGTTAATTTTAAAGATAAAGAGATTGATATTTTCGGTGAATGGAAACAGCTTTCAATTGAAAATGCTTTTTCAGAATCAGGAATTAATTTTTCTGATATATTTTGTGAAGAAAAACTGAAAGAATTAGGTAAAAAATTCGAAGTAGAAGGTTATGAAAAAATCCCTGCAAGAAAAATATTTGATCATTTGTTCGATAAACTGGTAAAACCAAAGCTTATTGAACCGACTTTTGTTATTGATTGGCCAAAATTTTTATGTCCATTAACAAAATCAAAATATGAAAAACCGGAAATTGCAGAAAGATTTGAATTATACATCGGCTGTGAAGAGCTTGCTAATGCTTATTCGGAGTTAAACGACCCGGTAGAACAAAAAAACCGGTTTGAAGATCAGATAAAAGAACGGGAAAAAGGCGACGATGAAGCCGAGTTTTTTGATGAAGATTATGTTAGGGCACTTGAACACGGGATGCCTCCGGCAGGTGGACTTGGTATTGGTATTGACCGTCTTATAATTCTCCTGACACAACAGGAATCAATAAAAGATGTTATTCTGTTCCCGTTACTAAAACCACTTAACTAAATATGAGTTTCGAGAGATTTATTGCTTTAAGATATTTTTGGTCTACGAGAAAAAAGTTCTTTAGTGCGCTTTTAACGATTATATCTATTTCGGGAATTGCTGTTGGTGTAATGGCTTTAATTATAACACTTTCCGTTATGAATGGATTTCAGACGGATATAAAAGAAAAAATTCTGTCTTTAAGTCCGCACATTACCATTTTCGCTGACGATAAAGTACCCAATGAAGTGTTGAAAAGCAAAGATATAGCAAATTACTCTAAGTTTGTTTATGGGCAGATGATTTTAAGAAAAGGCAAGAATGCAACGGGCGTGGTAGTAAAAGGGATAGTGCCTCAAACTGAAAAAAATATTATAGACCTTGAAAAAATACTTAAAAACAAAGATGTAAACGAATTAAAAAGTAAATCTGTTTTTATCGGTTCAGAACTTTCAAAAAATCTTTTAGTTTTTCCGGGTGATGATGTTATTTTAGTTTCGCCGTTCGGTCAAACAACAGCTTTTGGAATAATTCCGAGAATGGAAAAATTTAGAGTTGCGGATATTTTTGACTCCGGAATGTATGAATATGATTCCAATCTTGTTTATATGAATTTTTCTGACGGTCAAAAATTATTCGGAAAAGAGGGAATAAAGGGATTTGAACTTAAGACAAATAATCTTTTTAATGCAGATGAGATTGCCCGTAACCTGAGGGAAAAACTAGGGTTTGGATATTCGGTAAAATCGTGGAGCGAGATGAATAAAAATCTTTTTTCTGCACTGAAGCTTGAAAAATTTGTTATGTTTCTGATATTGATTCTTGTTGTTATTGTCGCAACTTTTAATGTGATTTCGCTTCTAATAGTTACAACGATTGAGAAAGTTCATTCTATAGGAATTCTTAAAGCAATCGGTTCTCAGCCTAAATCTATCATGAAAATATTTTTAAATGTAGGATTGATAATCGGCACAGCCGGTACGGCCTTGGGTTGCGGACTTGGAATTCTTGTATCTCTAATTTTAAAGAAATACAAATTTATTTCGTTGCCTGCAGATGTATATTATATTGACAAGTTGCCTGTAAAAATAATGCTTCCGGATGTTATTTTGGTAGTGAGCGTAAGTATTGTTATAACGGTTTTAGCAGCTATATATCCGGCATGGAAAAGCAGTAGGATAGAACCAACAGAAGCCCTTATGTATGAATAATGAATACGTTATTAAAACGGAGAATATAACAAAAGATTATATAATCGGGAAGACAAATATATCAGTTCTCAAAGGAATATCTGTTGATATAAAAAATGGTGAAACAATATCTGTCATAGGTCCCTCGGGTGCGGGCAAGTCAACCTTTTTGCATATTATTGGTCTAATGGATAGGCCTACTACAGGCGTAGTTTCGGTAACAGGCATAACTGATACTGAAGATGAAAGGATATTGGCAAAGTTTAGGAATGAATCGATAGGTTTTGTTTTTCAATTTTATAATTTATTACCCGAATTTACTGCGATTGAGAATGTTATGATGCCGGCTATGATTTCCGGTGAAAGTATAGAAATTTCCAGGGGAAAAGCGCAAAAATTGATTTCAGAAATAGAACTTTCAAAAAGAACGGAACATTTATCTTCAGAATTATCCGGCGGTGAACAGCAACGGGTAGCGATCGCAAGAGCACTAATAAATTCACCAAAAATATTAATTGCTGACGAACCAACAGGAAATTTAGACAGGCATACGGGAGAAAATATTATTAATTTAATATTACAATTACAGAAAAACTATAAATTTACTTTGATAGTAGCAACACATAACGAGGAAATCGCAAAGAAATTTTCAAGGACCATAAAATTAATTGATGGCCTGGTAGTGTAATTACTGCTGGAGGCAAATATGTATAATAGATTTACAGAAAGAGCACAAAGGGTAATACGACTTGCGCAGGAAGAGGCGAAGAGATTAAACCACGATTTTATTACTCCCGAACATATATTATTGGGATTGCTTGATCTTGACGATGGTGTAGCAGCTACGATAATAGCAAATCTTGGAATACATACTTCGCGTATAAGAATAGAAATAGAAAAAACCCTGCCACTGGGAGATAATTTACTTCAATACGGCGAATTACCTCTAACTCCGAAAGCAAGAAAAGTATTGGAATATTCAATAGAAGAAGCACAGAAAATGGCGCACAGTTATGTCGGAACGGAGCATATTCTTTTAGGACTTTTGAAAAATACCGAATTGAAAACAACCGTTGTTTTGGAAAATTTCGGACTTTCATATGACATTGTAAAAGAAGAGATTATTAATCTTATGGGAGAAACATCACAACCACCGTTACCACAGCATAAACATAAGTCAAAGACGCCAACCCTTGATGAATTTGGTAGGGATTTAACTGAAATGGCGAGAGAGGGCAAACTCGATCCTGTTATCGGCAGAGATAATGAAATCGACAGATTGATTCAAGTGTTATCAAGACGGACAAAAAATAATCCTGTTTTAGTGGGAGATCCTGGTGTTGGTAAGACAGCTATTGTAGAAGGTTTGGCCCAGAGAATTGTCAACCAGGATACCCAGGAAATTCTTTTGAACAAAAGAATAGTTACTCTTGATTTGTCAGGTGTGGTAGCGGGTACAAAATACAGGGGTGAATTTGAGCAACGGTTAAAAAATATTATTGACGAAATAAGACAGTCGAAAAATAGCATAATTATTTTTATCGATGAATTACACACGGTAATCGGTGCCGGTGCTGCAGAGGGTGCTATCGATGCATCGAATATGTTAAAACCGCCGTTAGCACGGGGTGAACTACAATGCATCGGGGCGACAACATTCTCGGAATATAGGAAGTATATTGAGCACGATGCTGCACTTGAAAGAAGATTTCAGCCGATAACGGTTAATCCGCCGTCGGTAGAAGAAACAATAAAAATTCTGCACGGTCTAAAAGAAAAATATGAGTCACATCATAAAGTAAAATATACCGATGAAGCTATTTCAGCAGCGGTTGAACTGTCGGATAGGTATATAACCGAGAGATATTTACCGGATAAAGCTATTGATTTAGTCGATGAAGCAGGAAGCAGAGCTCATCTTAATCTTACTTCGTTACCGCAGGAACTTAAAGACAAGGAAATAGAAATTGAAAATATTGTTGTCGACAAAGACAAATCCGTTAATTCACAGGAATTTGAAAAAGCAGCCAAATTGAGAGATAAAGAAGAAGAACTTAGAAGAGTATTAGCTGAAGAAAGAAAAAAGTGGAGACAGGGTTTAAGCCATATAAAACCAACAATTAATGGTGAGGATGTTGCGAATATAGTTTCTAAATGGACAAATATCCCACTTATGAAGTTGACCGAGAAAGAATCAGAAAGATTATTAAAAATGGAAGATGAATTACATAGAAGGATTATAGGCCAGGATGAGGCGGTTGTTTCTATTTCTCATGCAATAAGACGGACCAGAACCGGTCTAAAAGATCCGAGAAGACCTATAGGCGCTTTTATTTTTCTGGGACCAACTGGTGTTGGAAAAACTGAACTTGCAAGGGCACTCGCAGAATTTATGTTCGGTCACGAAGATGCGTTGGTGCGTTTTGATATGTCTGAATATATGGAAAAATTTTCTGTTTCACATCTTATAGGCGCACCTCCCGGTTACGTGGGTTATGATGAAGGCGGTCAGCTTACCGAACAGGTAAGGCGTAAACCTTATTCTGTGGTTCTTTTGGATGAGATAGAAAAGGCGCACCCTGATGTGCTGAATATTCTATTACAGATAATGGATACCGGTATTTTAACTGATAACCTTGGTCATAAAGTTGATTTTAAAAATACAATAATTTTGATGACTTCTAATATTGGTGCACGCCAGATATCTAAAGGTAAATCGCTTGGTTTTATGACACAGCCCGATAGTAATACACAGAAAGATTTTTTATCAATGAAAGAAACCGTGATAGAAGAATTAAAGAAAACGCTTAATCCTGAATTTTTGAACCGCTTGGATGATACTATTGTTTTCCATCCGTTAGAAAAAGAACATATGCGGAAAATTCTGGATATAATGCTCGAAAGGGTACTAAAAAAGACCAAACAACAGGGTTTTGTAATAGAATTAACAGAACCCGCTAAGAATTTTCTGCTTGAAAAGGGTTTTGACTCGCAATATGGTGCACGTCCGTTAAACAGGGTAATTTCAAAATATCTTGAGGATGGGCTTGCGGAAGAACTTCTTGTTAAAAAAATGCCAAAGAGCACTAAAATAAATGTAGATTATTCGTTTGAGTTAAAAAAACTTATATTTAATACTATATATTCTGAAACAAAAGTCAGTAACGAGTAATCCCGATGAGTCGGGACAGGCTGGGTAATGGGTAATGAGTAATAGTAAATTCGATAACTCTAAAACTCTATAAACTCTAAAAACGCATTGAACGCAATACATGAATGAAAAAAGTAACTTTGTTGGTATCAGTAGTAGTATTCCTTGCAATAGGATTATATCTTTTTGTGCGGCTTGAAATCTTTACGTCTTCTCTCAAGTATCTTATTCAATCGCAACTTACCACGATGACAGGCAAGCAAACAAAAATAGAAAAAGTAGTATGGGTTCCTTTCAACAAGTTAATCTTGAAGAAAGTATCTTTTACCGGTTTTTCCTGCGATGAAACTGTAATTACTGTTAATTTGAAGAAAATAAATAAGGGTGTAAATGCTATCGAAAAAATAACACTTAATGAACCGCAAATTGACTATTTGAAAATCGAAGAGATATTTAAATCTAAAGTTACAAAATCCGAAGCGAAACCGCAGTTGAATTTACCTCCTATAAATATATCTTTAAACGAAGGAAAGGTTTCTTTTAATAGTTTTGATATTAAAAATGTATTTATTGAAATTGTTCCCAAAAAAACAATATTCGCTCTTAAATTAGGTTTTTCTGCAGTCTCCAAAGGTACTGATGAATTTTCCGGCGGATTGAAATTAGCGGGAACCGCAAATAAAAATCTATCTGAAATAAAACTAAAAGGTGAAATAAAAGATATAGTTTATAAGAAATTAAAACCGCTAAATGGTAAGATAAATATTAAAGGCAACATAGATAAATTGGATATGATTGGCGACATATCTTCAGAAGAAGCTACGGTAGTAATAAGATCTAATATTATACCGCAGAATGAACAAGTTAAATTCTATACAACAGGGAATATTTATAATATCCGGACCATAACAGACCTTTTAAATAATACAACAACTCAATATAATGCCGAGGGACCATTATCATTCGACGGCTATTTCGAATTACCTGATAAGAAATTAAATATTAGTTTAACTCAGCCTTATTTAAAGACGTTAGGTAATTTGGATATAAAAAATATAAGAACTAATCTTGCCTATAATGAAAATGAGTGGTTAGTGACATCTAGTGCAACAATCTTAAGCGGTATAGTACTACTTGAGGGTAAAATCCAAAAAAACAATGTTGATTTTGCGCTGTCAGCTAATGATCTTTCAATAAAATCCGATTATAATTCCGGGACACTTTCTTTTTATATAAGAATAGCAGGAGATTCTGCTAAACCAAAAATTGCGGGTAATGTTAAGATAAATAAATTTAGATTAAGTCAAAATATACCCGAAGATATTTATGGAGAGTTTAATTGGGTCCATGATACCGGCCGGTTAAAGCTAAGGGGCAAAAATATCTCGATTTATGCTGAAGCTAATAAATCAAAGATATTGAACTGTAGAATAAAATATAATGATGCAAATATAACACTTTCAGGAAAATATGAAAAAATTACTTTTAATGCAAATAATATCGATGCTTCATTTTTTGACGAAAGGTTTTCCGGTTTAATAGATTGTACCGGGAGTATCTTAAATGCCTTATCAGAAAAACCGATATTAAACGCTAAGTTCTTATCGCCGCAAATCACGATCAATAATAATTCCGGCTCTTTATCCGGAGAGATTTTGTATTCGAAAGATAATATTAATATAAACAATCTGACTCTTGACGGGTTAGTGGGCAATATAAAGATTTTGCCAAACAAAGGAGAAACCTCCGGAAATTTAAATTTAACAAAGTGCAATAGCGCATTTATCCTGCCGTTCATCGGTATCAAGCCGGAAATTTTATCAGGCAGCATTTCCGGTAAAATAAACTGGGATGGTAGTTTAAAAGATCCAAAACCGTTTGGTACAATAGTTATAACTAGAGGAAATATTTTAAAGGATATTCCTTACGAATTAATAGTTACTTCTTTTGAATCAAAATTTTCAAAACTTATAATTTCAGAATTTGCTGTTCAGCAAAAAGCGTCAAAAACCTGCCTGAAGTTATCCGGAGAAATTGAAAAAAATAATTTCAATCTATCATTGAAGCTTAATGATTTGGAAATTCAAAAGAAAATAGTAAACGGAGATTTGAGCTTGTACGGGAAAAAAACGGAAAACACAATAAATTATAAGATTACTTCGCCTAATTTATCGGTTGATAATGTCAGGGAAAAGTTTTTAACAACAGGAACTTATGACGGTAAAAAAATAGATCTTAAAGAAATAATATGGGGAGACAAAATCAGGGGTAATTTTAGTTATTTTTTGGATTCAAGATATGTTTCTTCAAATATAAAATTTTTAATAAATGCAGAAGAGATTTATAAAAAAATAGACGGAAGGTTAATAGGTGAAATGTCAGTCAGGGGGGATATAAATAATCCTTTGATTTCGATAAATTATAGATACGAAGGCAATATTTATGGCTTGGATTCTCATGGAACAGGGAAAATATCAGTAAATAAAAAGATACTAAAAGTGGAAAATACAAAATTAATTATGGATAAGTCTGTAATAGCAATTTCAGGTACTGCAGATTTGGGAAAAGGAGAATTTACAGGATTAAATATATCTGCAGACGATTTAAAAACGGATTCAATATATACATTATACGGAGCTACTTTTCCGGTATCAGGAAAATTTAAAGATGTAGAATTTAACATAACAGGTCCTTTAAAAAATCCGGAGATTTTAGTTAGTTTTTCCGGAACAAATATTCATATAAAAGAAAAATTAGTGGATTCTTTGGACGGCAGATTCACATATAAGAATAAACGGGTAGTTTTTTCAAAGGGTAATATTAAGTGGGATGAAACCCAGATTAAAATTCTTCCTGAATCAAATATAAATATTTCTAAAGAATCAATTTTTAAAATAGTTATGGAATTAAGAAATGTTAAAATACCTGGTGTGATACTTTTTGGTGGTCTTAGTATAGAAGGCAGTTGGGATAATTCAATAAAAGCAGATATCTCAACTTCTGGTTTATGGGTTAACCAATATCAGTTAAAAGACAGGAGATATCACGTTGAATATTCTGGGGGTATTCTAAGTTTTATACCCGAAATGGGAAAAACAACACAAGTTGTAGGCCGTATGGATATTTCAAAACTTTCAGAATTAAAAATTGATAATGTTTCGATATTTGAGGTAGGAAAAAAAATATTTTTTGTTAATGGTTTATTAAAAAATGATACTTTTGATATTGTGTCCGAAGGTAATAACATTCCGCTTGGCAATTTGCTTAACATTTTAGGTGCAAAAATCGAAGCAGCAGGCAACACGAATTTTAATATAAGTATTTCGGGTACCAGAGAAAATCCGATTCTAAACTGCATGGTAAATTCTTCTAACGGCGAATTAGAAAATATCGATTTTGATACAGCATCCATATTTTTTGAAATAAATGAAAGTATTCTTGAATTGAAACATTTAAAAATATCGCAGAAAAATGTTTATTCGGTCGAAGGAGAGGGTACTTTACCTCTGCCGCTGACCGCTGAAATGAAGAAAAAGCTATCCGATAGGCCGATAGATATATCTTTAAAAATTAAAGATGGGGATATGTCGATATTAACTTCCTTTTCTAAAGTAGTAAAAAAAGCAACGGGAAAATTTTCAATGTCTATAGATGTAAGAGGAAATATAAAGAAACCCGATATTTCCGGCGAATTAAATGCAACTGCCGAAGAAGTTGTTATGAAAGATATTTTTAAAAAGTTAAATGATGTTAAATGTAAATTAAAATTTTCAGGTAATAGGATAGAATTGAATGAAGTTAGTGCTTTGATTGATAAAGAACCTATCGTAATAAGCGGTTACCTTTCCGTAGTTGATGGTTTTAATATCGGCGATTTTGATTTACATGTAGTAACCCCGAACGGAAATATTGGAGTAGTGATTAATGATTTACAAATAAAATCCGGCGGTATCGGAAAGATTATCCCGGGTGTGCCGGATGCTTCTTTCTCTAATCCTTCCAGGGCAAAAGTTGGTTGTGATATAACATTTGCAGGAACTTCTGATTCTTGGAATATCAGCGGTTATATGAAGCTGAGTGATGCAAGATTTACATATCCTGGTGTAGATAGCAGTGAAGGCAGCTGGGATTTTCTTAATAATGCAAGCTGGAATTTTAAAATTATATCCGGCAAGAATTGCTGGTATGAAAACGATTTTGCTTCTGCTGAAACTAAAGGAGAGCTCCTTCTTCACGGTAAAGGATCATCACCATTTGTTACAGGAAAAGTTGAATCAACAAGAGGAGATATCAATTATATCGGTAGAAGTTTTACGATTAGAGAAGCTATTTTTGAAGCGGAAAATAGTAATTTGTATCTATCAGGAATAGCCGAATCAGAAACGGAAATAGAAAAAAGAAGGGAGGATCTAGCAACACACCAGATGGTTACAGAATATATACCTGATACTATTGTTTTGACTCTAGATAGAGGTCCCCTGGAAAATGTCAAACCGAGATTTTCTTCAAAGACCAATCCTCAGGAAGAAGAACAGTCAGCCGCACAGGCGGCATTGGGATTAGCGGATACAAAACAGAAACAACCGTTTTCAGCTGAAGAGGTGTCAAAAGCGGTAGATACGCTTTTAACAACACCATTTGTCAAATCGCTCTTTAAAAGAACCGGTTTTATAGATAAATTTGCGATAAAAAGGGAGGCACCGGCTACACCTTTAGCAGGAGGTACACAACCTACAATACTGGATTTGTACAAAGGTACAAAACTTCAATTCGGTAAATCTTTTTCAAGCGGTTTTTCGGCAGGATATGGCGTTAAATTCGATGAATTTGAAAACAAACTTTCACTGAGGCATGATATCGAACTTTCTTACCGTCTAAAAAATGGCGTGATGTTTAAAACTACTCAAGAGTTAGATGGCCAAAGAAACAGAAGCTTCTTCTTTGAAAAATTCTGGAGATTTGGAACTGAACCATCTAAGGAAGCTCCCCGAGAGTCAAACCAGGAAGAAAAACCTTGACTTTTATGATGAAATTATTATAATTATAAAACTATGAAAAAATTTAAAAATTTATTTATAATCATTTTTGTTTTCTTACTTAGTATTACGTTATTTGCTGAAAATTCAACTCAAAAAAAAGAAATTCGTGCTATCGAAGTACAGGGTTTAAAGAACGTAAAACAACGCGTTGTAAAAAACGTAATAAAAATTGATACCGGGGAAGATTTTGACCAGAAACTTGTGGATGAAGATATCTCTGCTATTTACAAGCTCGGATATTTTTCGGATGTTGCTGCCGATGTTTCTGATTATAAAGACGGAGTAAAAGTAATATTTATAGTTCAGGAAAAACTTATTGTTAAGAAAATTGACTTTAAGGGAAATAAAGAATATTCAAGCAGAAAATTAAGATCAGAAATTTCCACCAAAGAAAAAGAAGGTTATGATATAAGAAAAATTAAAGATGATATAGAAAAAATAAACACTCTTTATAAAGACAAAGGTTATGCGGATGTAAGGGTAGAAGATTATTCTACAACAGATGAATCCACTGGTTTTGCTAATGTTACTTTTTCAATTGCGGAAGGTAATAAAATTCTTATTGGTGACGTAAATATAGAAGGTATAAAAAGTTTTAAATACAAGAAAATTAAAAAACTCTTTACAACTAAGAAGAAAAAAGTTTATAAAGAAGAAACCTTCAAAGATGACATGAAAAAAGTTGAAGCATTTTACAAAGATAACGGCCATATCAATATAAAAATACTTGAGCCGGGAATTACGTATGATGAATCTCGAACAAAAATGTACATAAGGGTGATAATTGACGAAGGAAGAAAATATGTAAATGGTAAAGTTAGTTTTACAGGAAATACAATATTTACAGAAAGCCAATTAATAAAAGTTTTTAATTTCAAGCAAAATGTAGTTTATAGCCAATCAAAATATGACGAGAGTGAAGGAAATTTAAAATCGTTATATGCCGATAGAGGTTATATACGTTCAAAATTCGAACCGGAAATTATTAAAAATGATGAGACCGGAATCGTCGATATAAAAATCAATATAATTGAAAATGGTGTTGTTTATATAGACAAGATTTATATTGATGGCAATACAAAAACAAAAGATTATGTAATAAAACGCGAACTTCTTGTAAAGCAAGGTGATGTTTTTGCAGTTGGCAGGATTAGAAGAAGCCAGGAACGTCTATATAATCTTGGATTTTTTAAAGATGTGAAGGTTGATATTGAGGAAACAAAAGAAGTTGATAAAGCAGATTTGGCAATTGAGGTTGAGGAAGATAAAACAGGTCTGGTTTCTTTGGGTGCGGGTTATTCTTCGGTTGATAAGGTAGTCGGAACGGTTCAGGTTACAGAGACCAACCTTTTTGGAAAAGGCCAAAGATTAAATTTAACGTATGAATTTGGTGCCAGGAAGCAAAACTACGAGATAGGTTTTACAGAACCGTATCTTTTTGGCAAAAAACTGCTTTTTGGTGTAGATATTTTTAATACAACAGCATGGAGAACATTCGGAACAGATATAAATGCTTACCAGGAGCGAAGAAGAGGCGGAGACATTAGAATCGGCAAACCGCTTTCTGATATACTGTCTCTTAATTTTACATATGCTTATGAGGAAGTAAGGGTTTTTAATATAGATATAGGTTTAGTAAATCAAATTCAAAGTACTGAAGATATAGCATCTTCTCTAACATCTGCAATTACGCGTGATACCAGAGACAATGTTTTTGATACAACCCGCGGCTCCAGGCATTCGCTATCAGTAAAAGTTGCTGGCGGACCTTTCGGCGGTAATACACATTTTTATAAACCGAACTTATCATTGTCAAAATTTATACCGACATTCTGGAAATTTATCATAGGTTTAAATACGCGTATTTCTTTTGTTAAAGAGTTTCCACCTTCAAAGGATGTACCGATATATGAAAGATTTATTTTGGGTGGTGCGGATACGGTTCGCGGCTATGATTTTGGCGAAATAGGGCCTCCGGAAAAAGGAAAGATAATTTTTATATCAAATTTAGAATATAAATTCCCTATAATTGAAGAAAATAACCGTTCAGTTCTATCAGCTGTGCTTTTTGCTGATATGGGTGGCTCGTGGCGAGGCGATGACGATCTAAGTTTAAAAATCGGTCCGGAAGAAAGACAAATAAAAACAGGGGTTGGCTTTGGTATAAGATTAAGGCCTATGCCGGTACTTCCGATAAGAATCGATTGGGGATACGGATTAAACCATAGACCCGGCGAGCAATTATCCCAGTTCTATTTCACAATGGGCCAGATATTTTAATAAGAAGTAACGGGTAATGGGTAATGAGTAACGAGCGCATTGAAGGAAAAAGAAAAAATAACTGTGGTTGATAAGAGTATTTATTAAATATTTAATAATATGAAAAAAAGTAAAAATGTTAATTGTAGAAAAAAATTAAAAAGATTGGGATTGTCTTTATTAGGTATTTGCTGTTTTCTTTTTACCCGTTACACATTGCTCGTTACTGATGTTTATCCTGCCGCTATTTCTGTTCAGAGAATAGGTTCTGTCGATATGAATCGTATAATGGAAGCATATCCTGAAGCAAAAAAAATGAAAGATGAATTGTCTTCAAATTTGAAAATTAAAAAAGATAATATAAAAATCTTTCAGCAAAATATTGAAGCAGCAGAAGATGAAGTAGGTAGGATGGAAGAAGAATTAAAAAAATATGAATATGCAAAAAGAGAACAAGAAATTTCAGAAATGGCTATGCAGAGCTCGAATAATGAGAACACTTCAACGGAACAGGTTGAAAGTTCAACCGAAACTTTTAATATCTCTTATGGATCGGTTGTGAAATCCACCGGAAGCGTTGCGGCTTCTACTAGTACAGCGGTAACCAGTAAATTTGATGAAATGAAAATAGAACCTACAAAAATAGAGCCTGTTCAAATTTCTTCACCGTCATTTACACAAAATGATATTACTCTAAAAATTAAAAATATTGAGAAGCAAAAAAAAGATTTAGAAAATTACATAGCGGGTGCTAAAAAGGATGAAAAAGAAATAAATAGTAAAGTAAAGAAGAATATTTTAGGGAAAATTTATGATGCAATTAAAGAGACAGCAAATGAAAGAGGATTGGCTATTATTATTGATTCATCTAACCTTATTTATGGTGAAGACTCAGAAGATATAACTGAAACGGTAATTAAAAAACTTAAATGAAAAAGACTTTGGGTGAAATTGCAGAAATAATAGGTGGTGAGGTTTCGGGAGATAAAAACACAATAATAACAAATGTCGCCGGAATTACAGAAGCAAAAAACGGAGATATTACATTCATATCAAATTCTAAATATATTCAATTTATAGATTCAACAAAAGCCTCGGCCATAATAATATCTGAAGATCAGAAATCGAAAGTAAAAATACCCGCGATAGTTTCAAAGAATCCGTATCTTTCATATACAAAATTACTAATTATTATTGCAAAAGAAAGGGAAAAACATCCTTTAGGAATTTCTAAAAATTCTGCAATCTCCGATTTGGCTGTGATAGGTAATAATGTCAGTATAAGTGATTTTTCAGTTATTTCTGAGAATACTAAGATAGGCAATGACACAATTATATATCCAAACTGTTATATCGGTAGAAATGTTAAAATTGGCAATAATTGTTTAATTTATTCGAATGTTTCTGTTAGAGAAAATATTGTAATTGGCAATAATGTTATAATTCATTCGGGTGCTGTAATCGGTTCTGACGGTTTCGGTTACGTTCCTGAAAATAATGAACTTAAAAAAATTCCGCAGATAGGTATCGTTGAAATAAGCGACAATGTTGAAATCGGTGCAAATGTAACTATTGATAGGGCAACAACGGGAAAAACTTTTATAGGTAAGGGAACAAAAATAGATAATCTTGTTCAAATAGCACATAATGTACAAGTCGGTGAAAATTCTATAATTATCGCGCAGTCAGGTATATCAGGGAGCACGAAAATAGGCAGTGGGGTAACTATTGCCGGGCAGGCCGGGCTTGCCGGCCATTTAATAATTGGTGATGGAGCGGTAATAGCTGCACAGGCGGGTGTAATAGGCAACGTACCGCCTAAAGAAACGGTTTCGGGTTATCCCGCAAGACCGCATAAACAAGCTATGAGAATCTACGCTTTAATTCAAAAACTGCCGGAACTATTTGAAGAATTCAAAAAATTCAAATCCAATAAATAAACATCTGATTACGGTGGTTTTAAATAATGATTACGAGGATTTTTTAAATAGTTTAGAGGACTTAATCACTGTAATCTTTTTCTCATAATCCCCGTAATTAGTATTTTAGGAGCATCTATGGAAAAACAAAAAACTATTTTAAAAGAAGTACCATATTCAGGTATCGGACTGCATACGGGGAATAATGTAACAATAAAATTAAAACCTGCACAGGAAAATACAGGTATAGTTTTTATAAGAACCGATTTGCCCGGAAGTCCCCAAGTAAAAGCGGATATTTCAAATGTAATATCTACAATTCGAGGAACTACTGTAGGCTTGGACGAAAAAACATCTATACATACAATAGAACATTTATTGGCTACTTTAGCTGTATATGGAATTGATAATTTAATAATTGAAATGAATTCCAATGAACCTCCCATCGGCGACGGAAGTGCAAAGCATTTTGTAGAACTGGTAAAAAAAGCCGGAATTACAGAGCTATCTGCAGAGAAAAAACAAGGATTAACTATTTCTTCGCCTATTGTTTATAAAAATGGCGATGTCTTAATAACAGCAACTCCTTCGGATAGATTCCATATTGATTGTACAATAATGTATAATCATCCATTATTAAAAAACCAGTTTTTAAGCATAGATATAACACCTGAGACATTTGAAAAAGAAATTGCATCTGCAAGAACTTATTGTTTTGATCATGAAATCGAAGCATTAAAAAGCAAAGGACTTGCAAAAGGCGGAACATTAGAAAATGCAATCGTTATAGGTGCTAAAAAAATTCATACTCAGTTAAGGTATGAAGACGAATTTATCCGTCATAAAATACTTGATTTAATCGGAGACACTTCATTACTCGGTTCTTCACTAAAAATGGATATAACAGCTATAAAATGCGGGCATAAAAATAATACTGAATTTGCAAAAAAGATTTATGCAGAAGCAACCGGACAAAAATTGACTCAAAATAAATCTTCATGGCAGATTCCGGAAGGCAGAATAGTAGACATAAACGAAATCAAGGCGACAATTCCCCATAGATACCCTTTTCTTTTTTTGGATAAGGTAATAATAGTTGAAGAATTAAAAAAAGCAGTTGGAATAAAAAGTGTTTCTGCCGATGAACCATTTTTTCAGGGGCATTTTCCTGAAAGACCAATTATGCCGGGAGTATTAATTGTAGAAGCATTAGCGCAAACCTCTTGTGTATTACTTCTCTCAAAATCTGATTTGAAAAATAAAAAATTAGCTTATTTTATGTCAATAAATAATGTAAAATTCAGAAAACCTGTTTTACCCGGTGATACACTTTATCTGGAAATAGAAGTTCTTAAAGCAAAACAATCAACAGGTATGATAAAAGGTTGTGCGTATATTGAAGGCAAATTAGCAACAGAAGCTGAATTTACCTTTGTTTTAGTAGATAAACCCAGTTAGAGGCAAAAAAGCAAATTAAAAGTTTCTGCCACTAAGTTGTAGGCGGATCCGCCAAAGTCACAGTGGCGGAAAAATGAAGGTTTTTACATTCATTTTTAGTTTTTCACTTTCAATTTTAACTTGTTTAATTTATGGGGTGCTTATGATTCATCAAACGGCGATAATAGATAAGTCAGCAGAAATAGATAAAGACGTAGAAATTGGACCATATGCTATAATTGGCAAAGATGTAAAAATCCAAAGTGGAACGCAGATTGGTGCATTTACGGTAATTGAATATGCGGAAATAGGTAAAAATTGCAAAATATATTCATCTGCTTTTATTGGAACAGCACCGCAGGACCTAAAATATAAAAACGAAAAAACTAAAATTGTTATCGGTAACAACTGCTTAGTAAGAGAATGTGTAACGCTTAATCGCGGTACTACTGCTCACGGAATAACTGAAATAGGAAGTAACTGTATGTTTCAGGCATATTCGCATGTGGGGCATGACTGTATAGTAGGTAATAACGTAATAATGTCTAATGCAGCAACACTCGCTGGACATGTAGAAGTGAACGATAATGCTGTTATAAGCGGGCTTGTTGCCATACATCAGTTTGTAAGAATAGGCCGTTTTGCTATGCTTGGCGGCGGGGCTATGGTTCCGCTTGATATACCTCCTTTTTGTCAGGTACAGGGTGATAGAGCAAAATTGATTGGTTTAAATATAGTTGGTCTTAAGAGAAATGGTTTTACCGATAAACAAGTAAGTGATATTAAATCAGCATACAAAATAGTATTTAATTCCGGATTAACTGTAATTGAGGCGATAGACCAGATAATCGCTTCCAACCCTTCAAAAGAAGTAAAAGAATTTGTAGAATTTATAAAAAATTCAAAAAGAGGAATCACCAGACCCGGCAGAACCGCGGAAGATGATGCGGAATAAATCTAATAAAGACAATTTAAAATTTAAAATTAAAAGTTTCCGCCACTAAGTCGTTCTTGCCCGCCAGAGTATCAGTGGCGGGGGCGGATCCGCTGATGGTTTAGTAGCGGAAAAAATATAAATTAAGGTTTTATTCCTAAATTTTACATTTTACATTTTTAATTTTGAATTGAAGTTAAAATATTATGTTAGGACTAATAGCAGGTAACGGGAATTTTCCTTTAATATTTGCAAAACAAGCCAAAAAAACCGGTGAAAGTGTAATAGCAATTGCTCTTCATGATGAAACAGATAAAGCAATTGAACAAATCGCTGACAAAACCTACTGGATAAATGTCGGACAATTTTCAAAACTAATCGAAATACTTAAAAAAGAAAATATAATAAAATGTGTAATGGCAGGCCAGGTAAAACATACTAAACTATTTTCAGTAAAACCGGATTTAAAAGCATTAGCACTTCTAACAAAACTCAAGTCAAAAACTGCCGACTCAATACTTTCTGCTGTATGCGATGAACTTAAAAAATACGGAATCGAATTCATACCATCAAACACGTATCTTACTGATTTTATTCCTAAAAAAGGCAACTTAACCAAACGACATCCCGACAAAAACCAAAAAGAAGATATTGAATTTGGCCTTGAAACTGCAAAAAAAATTGCACAAGTGGATGCAGGCCAAACTGTTTGTGTAAAAGACCAATCCATAGTTGCGGTTGAGGCAATGGAAGGAACGGACGAATGCATAAAACGGGCTGGTATAATAACAAGCGATTTTGTAGTAGCAAAGGTTGCAAGACCAAAACAGGATATGAGGTTTGACATACCAATTATAGGTATAAAAACAGTTGAAACTATAAAAGAAGCAGGCGCTTCGGTCCTCGCAGTAGAATCCGGCAAAACACTTATCTTAGAAATTGATAAAGTCATAAACTTCGCAAACGAAAACAATATTTGCATAGTAGCACTATAACGGCAATTAAAAGTTAAAATAAAAATAAAAAGACTTAATTTAAACTTTGAACTTTTAATTTAACCTGATTTTTATGAAGGGATTAGCGGTAATATTAGTTATTTTTGCATTAATTATATGGCTAATGGCACATATGGTAATGCCAATATCGTATAAATTAAAAAATAAAAATATCAATAGGCAAGAATCATATCAAACAATAACAGATACACAAGCAATAACGTCCTCCCAATTCAGCGACTTCAAGCCGGTAGAAAACAGCGCAATAACCGAAACAAATCCTATGATAGCGGTAACGATAAATCCAAATGAAAATTCAAAATATGGTTATTCTGTTGAGTTGATAATACAAGGTGTGCATAAAATATATAAAGCACCAATGACTCCGACAGCAGAAAATAGAAATAGATATTTTCATGGACTAAACGATTCACTGAATCCCGGACGTTATGAGGTGAAAGTTATTGCATCTGATGACCAAATAATCCAATCAACTACATGGTATTTTGAAATAATAAGTGATTCAACTGAAACAGTCAAAGATACCGAAAAGCAAATAACCCCTGGAACAATAATTGACGAACAGATGAAAATAAAATTGATAAATGCACCGGATAATATACAACCGAAAAAAAGAGTTTATGATAGATTCAAATTTTATAAAGAAATGCCGTTATTGGCGAATGTGGGATATTCAAAATTGGTTTACGAATACTATTATATAACTGGCAATGATTTTGATGAAGCATTCAAAAATGTACTCGAGGTAACGCCTGATTTTGACAATGGAAAAGCAATAGCAATGTGCACCATAAAACCTGATATATCATACAAATATTACACGGAATACAATGTAATTCCTAAAATAAAAATAACTGAAATAAAAGTAACATACCAAAATAAGATATTATTGCCCTATTGGGATATACCGGAAAACGTTGATGAAAATCAGTTATTTTATTGGAATGCTTTTCTAAAAGAATTATGGACACACGAATACAAGCATGCTAGTATAAGCAACTATGCACTTAAAAGAATAGAAATTAAATTAGGGGAAGTTGGTGTTTCTGCCGATTTGGGATTTGTAGGGCCCGAACTTATGGAAGCATATACAAAAGTAGATAAAGCGGCCTCAAAAGTCGTGGATGATATATGGGCAGATGCCTGTAAACAACAAAACATATTTGATAACCAAGAATACGGCAAACTATTCACAAAAATCCGATACGCAAAACCGAAATGAAAAAAATAAAAGAAATTATTCTTAATAACATACCTGAGATATTGAGCAGTATATTGGTTTCATTTTTATTTTGGGGTTCGTTATTTAAATATCCTTATAGATATCTATTCGGAAATTTTGATTACGATGCAACTAACTTATTTGCCAATAAAATCTCGTTTTTGTATTATCACGAATTTCCGTTTTTTAGCTCATACATTGGAGGAGGATTTCCTTTATGGGCAAACCCGTCAAATATGTTTATCAGCATCCCTCAGTTTTTCTCATTATTAATAAATAACCAGTGGTTAGCTCTCCGTATTTCAATAGTAACTCTATCAATAATAAGTATGTTAGGAATGTTTACCCTTTTAAAACAGCTTAAAATAGATAATTTCTGGTGCCGCTTATTTGGAGCAATAGTCTATACATTTTCCGGCTATTTAGTGTCTCAATTGACGGTGGGGCATTTTTGGGTTCAAAACATGGTTTATGTCCCGTATCTTGTTTCTGCATTGTTGTGGTCATATAAGAATAATAAATTTTCGTACGCTATTCCTGTATGGCTTGCAATAATGGTTTACGCAGGCATTAATGCGACATCAATATCCGTAGTTATTATAATGTTATCTTTTTTAACATTTTACAAAATAAAAAGATTTTTAATATATGGATTTTTAGCAATAGTGTTATCAGCACCAAAATTGATATTTTCATATCAATTACTTTCCTGGTTTCCGAGAAACTTAGATATGGGCTATGTATCACAATCCTGGGCAGGTACTTTACACACATTAATTACTTCTCTTGTATGGCCTAATCAGACGTGGTATGACACTCCGTATAAATATGCACCTTCGTTGGAAGTATATTTATTAAACTGTTATATAGGGATATTTGTATTAATATTGGCAATTATTTCCATAATCAAATATAAAAAACACAGATATCCTAATTTTAGTATTTCTATGTTTATAGTAATTGTTGTTGCGTTATTTCTCTATCCAGGCGGGTTAAATCCGTTTTGGAAACTATTTTCAAAGAATCTAATTCTTGGCTCACTGCACATGCCAACCTGGTTTGTCGGTCTATTAATATTACCGGTAACATATTTTTCTACTGAAGCACTTTTTAATATCAGTAAAATATTTAAGGGAAAAACCAATCTGATATTAATTATTATTTGTACATTTATATTTTATGATTACTTCAAAGTAAACAAACCAAATACAGATTATATTCAGAGCATATTCACGCTTAATAACAATGCATATTTTAATAAAAATGAAATATTTGAACATGATAAAGGTCCTGACTGGAACCTATTTTCAATTCAGGATAAAATATGTTTTGAAAGTGACATAATGTTTACATATCTTCAAAAAAACGAAGGTATTATGCAATTCTATGATGGTATTTTTGGTTATGATGAGTTTGGTTTTTTGCGGCATTCCCAAGTAAAAAGCGGAAAGCTTGACATATTTAACACAAATCCGGATATAAAAATAGAGTGGGTTTCACCATCCAAGATTTCAGTAGAAATTTCAAATATAAAAGAAAAACAATTGCAAATACCAATCAATATTAATTACTTTCCCGGCTGGGAAGTAGCAGATAAGATACCCGGAATTACATTAAATAAAGATTGGACACCAGAAAAATGGGGTTTATTAACCGTTTACATAGATGACCAATTCACAAAAGCAACAAAACAAAGAATATTATTAAAATATTCGCCTTACCAAAATTTAAAATCGTATAGAAAGAAGGAAACTGCAGAGACAAAACAGGACGAACCTGTATCGGCCGAATCTTGGTACAAAAAAGGAGAAGAACTTTATGGGTTATATGATTTTGATAATGCGTCTAAAGCTTTTGACAATGCAATAAAAATAAATCCAAACTACATTCATGCATGGGAAGGTAAGGGCTGGGCAATGAGTAAATTGAAGATGATGCATGAAGCTGTAGCATGTTTTGAAAAAGCCTCAATTTTACAAAAAAATGATATTAAATTTAAAAAAATATCTACAAAAAGCAAAGATGCTAAGGATTATTTTATTCGCGGTGCTTCTTTTCTAAAAGAAAGTAAAATTAGTGAAGCAATTTCTGATTTTAATCTTGCGATTAAACGTGATAATAATTATGTTAAGGCATATTATTACCGCGGAGTAGCTTATGATAAAGTGCATAATTTTAGTAACGCAATATTAGATTTTAATAAGGTTATTGAATTTAATCCTGAAAATGCCGGGGCGTATTTTAAGCGAGGTAGTCTGTATTTATCAGTAGGTGACTATCAAAATTCTATAACTGATTTCTATAAGTATGTCCAAGCAAATCCCAGATCTGCAGATGCGCACAATAATCTCGGATATTTATTGTACAAATTAAACAGAATTAATGAAGCGGAGAAAGAATATAGGAAAGCAATAAAGATAAATCCAAATCTTTCAGATGCGCACAATAATCTCGGAATCTTGTTATATAATTCAAAACGAATTGCTAAAGCAGAAAAAGAATATAGAAATGCCATAAAGATAAATCCAAATTTTGTAGATGCACACTGTAATCTTGGTATTTTATTGTGCGATACAAATAGAATTGATGAAGCAGAGATAGAATTCAAGAAAGCTGTGACGATAAATCCAAATCTTTTAGAAGCTCACAGTAATTTTGGAAATTTTTATTATATACAGAAAAAATATAACAAAGCACTTCAGGAATTTGAAACCGCTTTAAAATTATCGCCAAATAATCAGTTTATTCAAGAAAAAATCAAATTACTAAAAAAATTATGAATAAAGTTGAAAAGGCAGTAAAATGTTTTAAGAACTGGTACAGCTGCTCTATCACGATATTTTCTACGTGCGGGTGCGTGGATTACAACGCATATTATTCGTTTACTCCAAGTAGTAGAATGCAGTCGTATTTGTACAAGCGTACGGAAGGTATTGAAAGAATTTGACTATAAGATCACTTTTATAGTTAATAGACCTATATTCAATAAAAAAATAGGTGTTACCCTATTTTTGAAAGAACTCATTTATTAGCGATATTAAAAAATTACTTTTTTAGATCTTTATATGCTTTTTGAATAAAAAGTTTTATACTCGGAATATCTTTTTTTACTATATCCCAAATTTCACGCGAATCAACTATATCATAATGGTGAGATATTAAATCTCTTGTTCTGATTATATCCCTCCAGGGTACATCAGGATATTTTTCAATAATGAATTTGGGAATATTTTTTGAAGCTTCACCTATTATTTCTATACATCTTACAATAGCATAATTTTTTTCTTCATCTTTGGCAAAATCTTGATAATTAACATCTTTAAGAAAAGTTTCTGCTTTTTTCATATTATCTAATATATCTTTAAAATAAAGTAGTGTGTTTCTTTTCATAAATATACAACCTCTCGCAATATATTATGTTTCAATTCGGGCCTAATTTTTCTCTTACATACAAGGTCAATTTTAATTCTTAGTAGTTCAGATAGATAATTCCATAAAGCGGCTTGTTTTAACAAACTAATAGGTTCTTTAAATTCAACAAGAACATCAAGGTCGCTTTTATTACTTTGCTCACCTCTAATATAAGAACCAAATATACCAATACGTTTAATATTAAAATCTTTTTTTAGTTCTGTTTTGTGCTCTTTTATAATATTTTCTATTTTTTCAAGTTTTTTCATAAAGTATCTTCCATCACTATAAAAATTATATATAATTATCAGGTAATTATCAAGATTTTTTTTTCTTGACTTTTTGTGGAATATGTTTATAATAACTATATAGTTATTTGACTACAGTGATTAAAATATTTTGATGTATCTGTGTAATCAGATTTTAAAATCGTTATAATCGTAGTTAAAACTCTTCGGGGTTGGGTGAAATTCCCAATCGGCGGTTAAAGTCCGCGAGTCCCATAAAAAATATGGGATCGAATCTGTGAAACTCAGATACCGACGGTAAAGTCCGGATGAAAGAAGAGAATAGTGCAGTAAGTAGTATTTTGTTTTAACCCTGAAGAAATATCTTTAGGGTTCTTTTTTTGCCCTTATGGCAAAAAAAGAACAGATTAATCATAATATATGAACAACAACGATATTAAATATATGCAACTCGCACTAAAGCTTGCTAAAAAAGGAGTTGGGAAAGTAAGCCCTAATCCGCAGGTTGGCTGTGTTATTGTAAGAAATAATAAGATAATTGCAACAGGTTATCATAAGCATTTTGGCGGATCACATGCAGAGATTGATGCACTAAATAATTGCAAGAATCCAGAAGGTGCAACGATGTATGTAAATCTTGAACCATGCTGCCATTATAATAAAAAGACACCGCCTTGCGTTCCGGAAATTATAAAATTAGGGATTAAAAAAGTTGTGGTTGCGATGAAAGACCCTAATCCGCTTGTTTCGGGAAAAGGCATCAAACAATTAAGAGTAAATAATGTAAAAGTTGAAATCGGTATTTTGGAAGAAGAAGCAGAAAAATTAAATGAAACTTATATAAAATATATTACAAAAAAAATACCGTTTGTTATTCTTAAATTAGCATTTTCTATAGATGGTAAAACAAAGACATTTACCGGTGATTCCAAATGGATTAGTTCAGAAAGTTCAAGAAAGATTGTTCATAAATTAAGAAGTATAACTGATGCTATTCTTGTGGGTTCAAATACAGTGTTGGTAGATAATCCAAGTTTAACATCGCACGGAATAGGGAAAAATCCAAGGAGAGTTGTACTCGATGCAAATCTTGAAACCCCTTTTAACTCAAATGTATTAAATAATGAAGCTAAAACCATTATCGCTACATCTAAACAGTCAGACAGAAAGAAAAAAGAAAAACTAAGTAATTTAGGAGTTAAAATTCTGGAATTACCTGATAATAATGGTTTTATAGATTTAAAAAAGCTTCTTGTTGAACTTGGAAAATTGGAAATTTCATCACTTATTGTTGAAGGCGGCGAAACGGTTGCCAGGGCATTTTTAAAAGCAAGGTTGGTTGATAAAATAAATTTCTTTATTTGTCCGAAAATAATTAATAATGAAAAATATGTCAAAGATGCTATTATAGTAAAAAATGTTTCTGTTAAAAAAATAGAGAATGATTTATTATACGAAGGCTACCTGAAATAACTTAGGTAGAAAGGTAAAAAGGTAGAAGGGTAGATAGGTTAATTGGTGAGTTTATGTTTACTGGAATAATTGAAGATTTAGGAACAGTCATAAAAATAGATAAAAAAAATATAACCATTAATACTCTACTCGATGATATTAAAATCGGAGATAGTGTTTCTATCAATGGTTCTTGTTTGACTGCTATAAAAATTGAAAAATTAACAAAAAATGAATTTCAAATTACTTTCGATGTTTCAGAAGAAACTTTGAAGAGAACCAATCTTGGGAAATTGAAGGTTGGTGATAGAGTAAATCTTGAAAGAGCGATGAAAGCGGATGGAAGATTCGGCGGGCATTTTGTTAATGGGCATGTTGAAGCTACGGGGAAGATTTTGTCAATTAAAAGATTAGCAAATTCTGAAGTTTGGGAATTTTCAAATCCCGAAGATTTATCTGTTTACATTGTAGAAAAAGGTTCAATAGCTATTGACGGAATAAGTTTGACAATTGCTGAAAAAAGTCCGACATCATTTAAAGTTTCTCTAATTCCGCACACATTGAAAAATACTACGTTAGGTATAAAAAAGGCCGGTGAAGCAATAAATCTAGAGACGGATATTCTTTCAAAATATGTTCTTCAAAGATCTGAAAGCCGGGGTATAACAAAAGAAAAACTTAAAAAGGCAGGGTATTTATGATTGAATTTTCAGATGTTAAAAATGCAATTTCGGATTTCAAAAAAGGCAAGGCAGTAATTATTGTAGATGACCCGTCCCGTGAAAACGAAGGTGATATCGTTTATGCTGCTGATAAAATAACATCGGCAAAAGTAAATTTTATGGCTAAATTCGGAAGAGGTTTGATTTGTATTGCGGTTGAAGGTAAACGCCTGGACGAGCTTAAAATCGGACCGATGATAAGAAACGGTGTTGAAGTAAGAGAGGCGGCATTTACAGTTTCTATCGATGCAAGAAAAGGTATAACAACCGGTATTTCGGCACACGACAGAGCTCTCGCGGTAAAAACAATAACTAATCAAAAATCAAAACCGGAAGATTTTATTAAACCTGGACATATTTTTCCTTTGAGGTATAAAGAAGGTGGTGTGCTTGTAAGAGCCGGACATACGGAAGCAAGCATTGATATGGCAAAATTGGCCGGTTTGTATCCTGCTGGTGTTATTTGTGAGATTATGAATGAGAACGGAACGATGGCAAGATTGCCTCAGCTTATGAGTTTTGCCAAAAAACATAAATTAAAAATAATTACTATAGCTCAAATTATCGAATATAGAAGGCGGACAGAAAAACTTGTAGAAAGAATAGCGACAACAGTTTTTCCGACGCAATATTGTGATTTTATATTGCATTTATATCAGGACAGGCTTACTAAAGAAAGCCATGTTGCATTAGTAAGGGGTGATGTTAATGGCAAAAAAAATATTATTGTTAGAGTCCATTCATCATGTTTGACCGGTGATACATTTCATTCTTTAAGATGCGATTGCGGTGACCAATTAGAAAAAGCGATGCAGATTATTTGTAAAACCGGGTTAGGTGTTTTACTTTACATGCATCAGGAAGGTAGGGGAATCGGACTTTTAAATAAAATAAAGGCATACGAATTGCAGGATAGAGGGCTTGATACCGTTGAAGCGAATCTGGAGCTTGGTTTTAAAGCCGATTTAAGAGATTATGGAATTGGAGCGCAGATTCTTTCTGATTTAGGGTTGTCTACGATACATCTTTTAACCAATAATCCAAAAAAGATTGTTGGGTTGGAAGGTTACGGGTTGGAAATTACAAGACGAATATCTATACAGATAGAACCAAAAACAAAACTAGCAGAAAAATATTTAAAAACGAAAAAAGAAAAATTCGGCCATTTATTATAAGGCAGGTAAAAAGGTAAAGAGGCAAAAGGATGGCCCGCCACTGAAACTTTGGCGAGGCCAATCCGACAAGTCGGATTGGGAGGATTTATGGGTAAGGTTTTTGAAGGTAAGCTGGTTGCAAAAGGTTTAAAATTTGCTATAGTAGTTTCAAGATTTAATGAATTTATTACATCTAAACTACTAAGCGGATGCTTAGATTCATTGAAAAGGCATGATGCAGACGATAAAAACATTGATATCGTGTGGGTGCCTGGATCTTTTGAAATTCCTTTTTTTGCAAGTAAACTTGCATCATCAAAAAAATACGATGCGGTTATTTGCCTTGGTGCTGTAATAAAGGGCGACACACCTCATTTTGATTACATCGCATCTGAAGTGACAAAAGGTATTGCATCAACAGGGCTGAAAACCGGTATACCGATAATTTTTGGCGTACTAACAACAGAGAATCTTGAACAGGCAATTGAGAGAGCAGGAACAAAATCCGGTAATAAAGGTGCGGAAGCTGCCAATATGGCTATGGAAATGGCAAATTTAAATGCTATAATATAGGGGATTAAGAGGTATTATCCCGATAAATCGGGATTGCATACTCGCTCGTTGCAGTAGCTACCTGCCCGACTTCGCTAGTCAGGCGGGCGAGCTCCGTGTGCAAGATTACACAGATTAGAAAAAGAGATTATTTACCCGCCAAAGTATCAGTGGCGGGCACAGATTAAATCTAGCCATTAAATCTTCGTAATCAGAAATTCTTAGAGAGGTAAAAAAGAAATGGGTTCAAGAAGATTGTCACGTGAAAGTACAATGCAAATACTTTACGCGGTAGATGTGTGTAAGGTTAGTAAAGAAGAAGCCGAAAAAGCATTCTGGAGTACAAATGATTATGACAGGGATGTAGTTTCTTTTGCTAATGAATTAGTTGACGGAACAATAAGTAATCTTAATGAAATAGATGAGTATCTGAAAAAAATAGCTGAAAATTGGGATTTAGACAGAATGGCATCAATCGACAGAGCTATTTTACGGCTTGCTTCTTACGAATTGCTTTATACACCAGAAACACCCCCTAACGTTGTAATAAATGAAGCGATAGAACTTGCAAAGGATTTTTCTACGGAAAATTCCGGAAAATTTGTTAACGGCATTTTGGATAAGATAAAAGGTTTAAGAGATGTGGTTGTTGAAAAACCCAACAATCACTGATTACGCCGATTTTGAAAGGCGATTACACAGATACTACAATCGTGACCTAATCTGTGTAATCTTTGTTTTAATCTGTGTAATCAAGAGCGGTGAGTGCTTTTTCAACGCTCTCGAGATAAAAAGAAAGATTAGTTGAGGCAGATATGGACGTAAAACAAAAAATTGAGAAACTTAGGCAACAGATAAGGCATCATGATTATCTTTACTATGTTCTAGCTCAGCCGGAAATTTCCGATAGCGAATATGATAAACTTTTGCGGGAACTGAAGGAGCTTGAAGAAAAAAATCCGGAATTAATATCAGAGGATTCTCCTACGCAAAGAGTTTCCGGCCAGGTCATTAAAGATTTTAGAACAGTAAAACATTCCACGCCGATGCTTTCCTTGGATAATACGTATTCTTCGGAAGAAATAATTGAATGGGACGAACGTGTAAAAAAAATAATTCCGGACGAGCACTCGGAATATGTTATTGAACCGAAGATTGACGGCGTCAGTTGTGCACTGACATATAAAGACGGGATTCTTGTATTAGGTGCAACAAGAGGTGACGGGGACAATGGCGAAGATGTCACGTTAAATATAAGAACGATAAAATCAATTCCTTTGAAATTGCATTCAGAAATTCCGCTTTTGGAAGTAAGAGGCGAAGTTTATATAGAAAAAAAAGATTTTGAAGATTTAAATAAGAGAGTAACTCCGCCGTTTGCCAACCCGAGAAATGCTGCAGCGGGCTCTTTAAGGCAAAAGAATCCCGAGGTTGTTATAGGGAGAAAATTAAAATTTATAGTTCATTCATACGGAAATATTGAAGGTGTAGAAAAATTTAAAACACATATCGAATTTCTTAAATTGTGCGAGAAAAACGGCTTACCCACAACTCTTAAGCATTTAAATATTTTTAAAAAAATTGACGATGTTACAAATTTGTGTAAAAAATGGGAAAATGAAAGAGAAGGAATGCTGTATGAAATAGACGGTTTGGTAATTAAAATAAATTCGCTTGACCAGCAGCAGAAACTTGGTTTTACAATGAGGTCGCCGCGATGGGCGATAGCATACAAATTTCCGGCAAAACAGGCAACCACAAAAGTAAAAGATATAGTTATTCAAGTCGGACGTACGGGTATTTTAACGCCTGTAGCCAAACTTGAACCTGTCGAATGCGCCGGTGTAATAATTTCCAGTGCAACACTGCATAATTTTGATGAAATAAAAAGATTAGGCATAAAAATCGGCGATACTGTTTTAATAGAACGTGCAGGCGAGGTAATCCCAAAAGTAATAAAAGTTGTTGAAAGTAAAAGAACAGGTAAAGAAGTTGTTTTGGAAATTCCGGAAAAATGTCCTGTATGCCATAAGCCTGTTGTCAAAGAAAAAGAGGAAGAAGTTGCGTGGCGATGCGTTAATCCGTTATGTCCGGCACAGCTCGAAGCAGGGCTTGGACATTTTGCAAGCAGAGGAGCGATGGATATAGAAGGTCTTGGCTATGCTATTGTTGAACAATTAATATCAAATAAAATGGTTCACGACTTTGCGGATATTTACTATCTAAAAAAAGAGGATTTTTTAAAATTAGATCTATTCAAAGATAAAAGAACTCAAAATCTGATTGATGCAATTGAAAAAAGCAAAAAAAGACCGTTAAGCCGTTTGTTGTTCGGTTTAGGAATAAGAAATGTCGGTGAAAAAGCAGCGCTTATTTTAGCTGAAAAATTTATTACGATAGATAACCTGATAGAAGAAACAGAAGAGGATTTACAAAAAATATATGAGGTAGGTCCTGTTATTGCCGAGTCGATAGTCCGATTTTTTAGACAACCGGAAACAAAAGAACTAATAGAGAAACTTAAAAAAGCCGGAGTAAATGTAAAAGAAGAAGTTAAAAAAGGACCGAAAATTTTAGAAGGTAAAACATTCGTTCTTACCGGTGAATTGAAAAGTTTTTCAAGGTCCGATGCAGAAACAAGAGTAAGAGAACTTGGCGGTAATGCGACTTCTTCGGTAAGCAAAAAAACCGATTTTGTTGTTGTCGGCGAAAACCCCGGCTCAAAATATAACGAAGCGAAGAAATTAGAAATTAAAATAATATCCGAAGACGAATTCCTAAAAATGATAAAATGAGATTGTTGAGAAACACCTGCTTGTCATTCCCGAATGTCTTAATCGGGAATCCAGATATCTTTTATGGATTCCTGTTTTCACAGGAATGACGACCTTTATGTAGGTATTCCGCTTTGCGAGATTATTTGCTCACTCGGTGCAGTTGCTCCGAACTCCGCGAATAGACTCGTTCGGTCCAGTGGGGCTCCGCTCTAAAGTGGCGAAAACTCGCTCAAAAGACTGGCGAACTCTGAGTATTGACAGCATGACGTACGACGTAATCTGTGTAATCGTCTTTCGAAATCTGTGTAATCTTTTCAATTTATGTCTAAAAAATTTGATGAATTAGTTAGAGTGTTTGATGTATTAAATTCACCCAAGGGCTGCAAGTGGGATAGAAAACAAACACATAAAAGCTTGTTGAAATACCTTAAAGAAGAATCACAGGAATTTATTGATGCGGTTAAAAAAGAAGATTTGCACAACATGGAAGAAGAATTGGGCGATATACTGTTACAGGTGATGTTCCATTCTCAGATTGCCAAAAAAGAAAATAAATTTACTATTGATGATGTTATAGATACTTTAATAAAAAAATTAAAAAGGCGACATCCGCATGTTTTTTCAAATACAAAAGTAAAATCTGTAAAAGAGATTATTACTAACTGGGATAAAATAAAAAAAATGGAGAAGCTTGAAAATGGAAATTAAAATTTATTATCAGGACACTGACTGCGGCGGAGTGGTTTATTACGCTAATTATTTAACTTATTTTGAACGTGCAAGAACCGAGTGGATGACGGAAAAAGGAGTAAGTGTAAAAGACCTGGCTAAAGAAGGTTTTTTGTTTGTTGTTGCTCATGCAGAAGTAGATTATAAATCTCCTGCAAAATATGGTGAAATTATAAAGGTTTATACCTCTTTAGTAGATGTTAAAGGGGTAAGATTGGAACTTTCATATAAAATTGAAGAAAAAGAAAGCAAACGCTTAATAGTAACCGGTAAAACAACACTCGTTTGTGTTGGTACAGATTTTAAACCAAAGCGAATATCTGAAGAAGTAATAAAAAAACTGATAATATGAAAGCGTAGGAACGCTTTTGATTATGAGGATTTAAAAAGACGATTACGGGGATTTAAAGACATGTTTTAATCTGTGTAATCTTTGTTCTCAATCTGTGTAATCAGATTTATATAATATGATTAGTTTTGGCATCAATCCTCAAAAACAAAATACACTTGAAGAAAAAATGCAGAAACTTGGTATCTTTGAAAAAGATATTATTGAAAAATTTGCACGTTCAGGCGGGAAAGGCGGGCAATACCTCAATAAAACGTCAACGGCTGTATATCTGAAACATATTCCAACAGGGATTGAAGTTAAATGCCAGCAGGAAAGGTCGCAGCTTCTGAACCGTTTTATTGCCCGCAGAATTTTAACCGATAAGATAGAACAATTGATATTGGGAAAACAGAGTTCAGAACAAAAAAGAATAGAAAAAATCCGCAGGCAGAAACGCAAACGTTCAAAAAGAGCGAAAGAAAAACTACTTCAAAACAAACATTTCCAATCAGAAAAAAAAGAATCCCGCAAAAAGATATCAGATTATAACGACTAACAAACCTTTTTATTGACAAATAAGATATTATTCTATATAAATATTGTATATGTTATTTGTCAAAAAGGAGGTATATATTTTTATGGATAATAGAAAAAAATTTGCAATAAATGTAGATATGGAAACTTTGAATGAATTTGGTAGAAATGGTAGAAGAGCGTGCCATGAGGAGTCACACAATAGTTTTAAAAAACACTATGATATTACAATTCATAAAGAATCTTGTAAACATTTTAAAAGTAATAGAAAAGCAGTTAGAGCATATAGATATTGGATAAAAGATATAAATAGTTTAGAAGTTGCTATGGATATTGCATTTACTCAACAGAGACCTTGGAATGGTTGTTACGATGATTTCTGGGTATTAGTGCGAAAATGTAGAGTATGTTTTGGAAATAATGTATAGGAGAAAAGTATGTATTTGATATTTTTAATTTGGTTAAGTTCTGTTTTTATATCTGGTTGGTTAGCAAATAAAAAAGGATATTCTGCTTTCGAAGGTGTTCTTTGGGCTATATTCATCGGACCATTAGAAATTCTTGTAATTCTATTTATATGGAAAGATAAAGGTTCAAAGAAATGTCCCCAGTGTGCAGAAATTATAAGGAAAGAAGCAAGAGTATGTAGGTATTGTGGATATAAATTTCCTGTAGAATTAGGGAATGAAGATGAATGGTTGAATTTTAAAAGTAATGGATATCAATATAAAGGAACGGTTACAACTTGGAAATTAAAGTGTAGTTGTAAAGATTGCGATGAGTATGGAACACAACGAGTATTTTGCAATTTGAACGCTAAGTCTGATAAACCAGTAGCATTAATTAAAGGTAATTTAGATAAATATTATGATAAAATAAATGATAATGATTGGCTAATAGTTTCAGGTGAATTTGATTATGTCGGAGAATTGAGAGGAGAAATGATAGTATTAAAGCCCAATATAATAGAAATTATTTGGAGTTCAACAATGGATAAATCATTAAAATATGTCAATATTAAAATCTAAGATGTTTAGTAAAAAATTAGAATATTATTCTCGTTTAATGAGTACCAATTCCATATTTAAGTTTAACTGGAATGGGAAGAATGAATTTAAATTTATAAGCAAAAAGTATATACCCGAGCATACATATGGTGTATATCTTTTTTTTTAATTCTAAAAATGAATGTATTTATATAGGTAAAGCAGGAACAGTATTGCAGAACGGGAACATTAAATCACAAGATATATGCAAAAGATTAAATAACAAAAGGAAAAAGAAAAATTCAAAGAAAGTTTATGAAGAGTGGTATTCAAAACATGGAATTTTAAAAATAAAAGTTATTGATACATGGAAAATAAAAAAATGTCCTGGATTTGTAGAATATGATTTACTACAATCTTATTTTGATGAATATAAAAAACTTCCTGAATATAATACATGTTTTTAGTTAAGGGTTTATTCTTAAATTAAGTCTTAGTATTAAAGGAGAAAAAGCATGGAATTAATTCTTTTATTGTGGTTAAGTACAATATTTGTATCCGGGTGGTTGGCAAATAAAAAGGGTTATTCAGCTTTTGAGGGCGTTCTGTGGGCTATATTCATTGGACCATTAGAAATTCTTGTAATTCTTTTTATTTGGAAAGATAAAGGTTCAAAGAAATGTCCGCAATGTGCGGAGATGATAAAAAAAGAAGCAAAGGTATGTAGATTTTGCGGCTACAAATTTGAATCTGTACAGATACAAAGTGAAACCGGTGATATAAAAACAGTAGGTATTAATAATAAAAAATATCAAGAAGATAAAAAAAATATTAGTAATAAGCTCAATAAAAAATATGTTGCAATATTTATATTATTGTTAATGGGTGTGTTTATTAGTGGGTACTATTATAGATATAAAATAATATATTTTGTTGTGGATAAAGTATATGATAAATTATCATATATCGGAATTGAATTGCCCTATAAAATTCAATTAGGAGATATATTAGTAAACAAAGTAAAAGAATACTATTCTTTAGGTAGACTTAATCAAGATAATAAAAAACATGATGAAGCGATAGAAAATTACACAAAGGCAATACAAATATATCCAAAGTTTATAGAGGCATATGATTTTCGAGGGCTTTCTTATTATATAAAAGGTAAATACGACAATGCAATAAAAGATTTTAATAAAGTAATAGAATATTCTCCAAACAACGGAATGTGTTATATGGAACGAGGAGCCGCATATTATTTAAAAGGGTTATCTGATGAAGCAATAAAAGATTTTAATAAAGCAATAGAATTATCACAAACCTTAAAGAATAATGATAACCTTGCATATGTATATTACTTACGAGGTTGTGCTAATGAAAAAAAGAGATTAACTTTTGAAGCAAAAAGAGATTTAAAAACTTCGGCAGATTTAGGAAGTTCTGATGCAAAAAGAGATTTAAAAATGCTTTATAATATTGATTATTGAGTAAAATATATTATTTGAGATTTAAGATATTCGACAAATTAGTTTGTATTTGTAATCCCCCTTATGGCTGTCAATGAGCGAGTAATTTTTTGGAGTAGTCGGCGAGGACTGTCCGAAGCCCATCCTGGCGAAGCCGAAGGGCAAGTTCCACAGACGCCGAAAAATTATGAGCGAAATAGCCATCGGGGTGCATTTCTTTTGCTAACTTTTCTTTGTGCAAGTAAAGAAAAGTTAGCGGGGGTGCAGGGGCGCGAAAGCCCCGCGAAATATTTCTTGCCTTGAAACTTGCCCAAAAATAGAGTATAATGTGATTGTTGAAAAAGTGTTTTTGAAGTCATTCTGAACGAAGAGAAGAATCTATTCTTTCGTCGGAAAAACAAATTCGAGATTCTTCTCCCGATGAATCGGGATCAGAATGACATCCTTAAATGATTTTTTCAACATTCTCATAATTATCTAATCCCGTTTATGAAGTTTATTGTTAATATGATGCTGGGGCGATTGGCAAAATGGCTTCGGCTTTTTGGTTATGATACCGTATATTTTACGGAAGGTTCCGATAATGTACTTGTATTTGAAAGTGTAATGCAATAAAATATACTGGCAGGGTTCGCATATAGAACTTGCTGAAAAATTGATAAAAAAATGGCGGTAAAAGAAAAATCTGCAAATTACGATAAAGCATTAAAATATATATTTTGGCTCTTTGAAACAAGGGATTATTCAGAAAAAGAGATATGTGATAAACTCGGCAGAAATTACGCATGTCCGGTTATCGACAAAGTAATTGAAAAATTAATAAGTATCAAATTGATAGATGATGAAAAATTTGCACGGCAGTGGACGGAATACCGTCTAATGCATAATAAAAGCAAAAATTTTGTTTTACGGGAACTTTTGCATAAAGGCATTAAAAGGGAATTTGCTTTAGAGATATTAAAATCGTCACCGGTAAATGAAGTTGAGCTTGCCTTTAATTCAATAAAAAGCAAAATAAATAAATATAAAAAATTAGAACCGGTAAAAGCAAAAACTAAAATTTATCAGTTTTTATCAGCAAAAGGGTTTGAATACGATGTTATTGACGAGATAGTAAAAAAGGTCATAAAAAAAGAGGAAATAATTGATTCTATAGATTAGAAAACAAATTACTCAGAAACTTAGATTTTGTTTTAATCTGTGTAATTTGCACACGGAGCTCGGTCCAGTCGTCAGACTTCGCCGAATTAGGCGAGTGGGTCTCCGCCCCGAAGGGGCGAGACCTCGACCCAAAGGCGGGCGACTTCCCTGCCTACCGGTAGGCAGGCGCGCATAAGGAGATGAGTATGAGTATTAAAGCTGCATTAGTAAGTGTTTCAGACAAAACGGGCGTAGTTGAATTTGCAAAGAAGCTGGAGGCATTGGACATTAAGATTATTTCAACCGGCGGAACTTTAAAGGCATTGAAAGATGCCGGTGTAAAAGCAGTTGCAGTTGAAAGTATTACCGGTTTTCCTGAAGTATTGGACGGCAGGGTAAAAACACTGCATCCTTATATTCATGCCGGAATTCTAGCAAAACGTGAGAAAAAACATCTTGATGAATTGAAAAAATTAAAAATCGATACCATAGACCTGGTTGTAGTAAACCTGTATCCTTTTGAAGAAGAAGCATCAATTGAAAATATAGATATAGGCGGCGTTACTCTATTACGCGCTGCTGCAAAAAACCACGAAGGTGTTTTGGTTGTCTGCGAATCAGCCGATTATAACAGCGTAATCGAAGCTATTAAAAGTGAAAAAATAGATATTGAATTTAAACAAAATCTTGCGGCAAAAGCGTTCAGGCATACTGCATATTACGATTCAATGATATCTAATTTTTTTACTAAAGAAGAATTTCCGGAAAAAATAACATTGGGCCTTAAAAAACTGCAAGAATCGAGATACGGCGAAAATCCGCACCAGAAAGCAGCAATATACAAAGTCGGAAGCAACAAACAAAAATCGGAAGATTCAAAACAGCTGCAGGGTAAAGAGCTGTCATATAATAACTTTCTGGATTTGGATTCCGCTTATAATCTGGCGTGTGAATTCAAAGAACCTGCTTGTGTTATAGTGAAACATAATAATCCGTGCGGAGCAGCAACTGCTAAAGATATTATGACTGCATATCAAAACGCATTACTTTGCGATCCGGTATCCGCATTTGGCGGAATTGTAGCGTTCAATAAAGCAGTTGACGCTAAAACTGCGGAAGAGGTAATAAAGGTATTTACCGAATGTGTTGTGGCTCCCGAATATTCAAAGGATGCTCTTAAAGTGTTTTCACAAAAAAACAATTTGAGGATATTAATCCAACCGCTCAATGATACTACCGCCAAAACACTTGAATTCAGGAGTATTACAAACGGTATGCTTGTCCAGGAAAAAAACAACAAAGTTTGTGATACATTAAAAGTAATAACAAATACAAAGCCGACGGAACAGGAAATGGAATCATTAAAATTTGCCATTACTGTGGCAAAATGTGTGAAGTCTAACACAATAACTCTTGTTAGAGGCACACAAACAGTGGGTGTCGGTGCAGGCCAGATGTCAAGAATAGACGCACTGCGAATTGCAAACATCAAAATGCAGGAGGTTAAAGTACCTGCAGATGTAGCAAAATTACCTCTGGTTATGGCGAGCGATGCGTTCTTCCCGTTCAGGGACGTTCCGGACGCTGCAGCGAAAATAGGCGTAAAAGCAATTATACAGCCCGGCGGTTCTTTAAAGGACGCCGATTCAATTGCTTCGTGCAATGAAAATAACATTTCAATGGTTGTTACGGGTATACGCCACTTCAGACATTAATTCTTAGAACAAGGGTAAAGAGGTAGATAGGGAGAAGGGTAGATAGGAAAAAAAACTTAAAACCTTACCTTTCTACCTTTCTACCTTTCTACCCTGTAAGTTTAGGGTAGAGATTATATAAAGAATTGGTTATCGGATAGTGAAAAAGTGGGATATTACAATATATGACAGTAAACGACATTCGAAAAAAATTTATTAAATATTTTGAAAGCAAAAATCACAAAATATTTGCAAGTGATTCGCTTGTTCCGTCATCTGACCCGACGCTTTTGTTTACATCGGCAGGAATGGTGCGATTTAAAAACTACTTTTTAGGTAAGCAGAAAATCGACGGAAAATATCAAAGAGCGGCATCAATCCAAAAATGTTTTAGGACATCCGATATTGAAAACATCGGGCATACGGCAAGGCACCTGACATATTTTGAAATGCTCGGGAATTTTTCGTTCGGTGATTACTTCAAAAATGAAGCGATTGAATGGGGCTGGGAGTTTTTAACAAAAGAATTAAAAATTGATAAAGAAAAACTTTATGTTTCCGTTTATAAAGATGACGATGAAGCGTTAAATATTTGGCAGAAGATAACATCCAAAGACAGAATAGTAAAATTAGGCGAGGATTCTAACTTTTGGCAAATGGGGGAATCCGGTCCATGTGGTCCATGCTCCGAGATTTTATATGATACCGGAATCGGTAATGGATGTGGAAAGGAAACCTGCGGACCTGGCTGCGATTGCGACAGATACCTTGAGGTCTGGAATCTTGTATTTACTCAATTCGATAAACAAACTGATGGTTCGTTAAAAAACCTCCCTCAGAAAAATATCGATACAGGAATGGGTTTGGAAAGATTAGCTACTGTAATTCAAAATGTTAAATCCAATTTTGAAACTGACGAATTTTCAAGGATCATCAACTATATAAAAAAAATTGCTGAAATACAGACCGAAACTTCTATCAGAATAATAGCAGACCATTCCCGTGCCATAACCTTTCTAATAGCAGACGGCATATTGCCCTCTAACGAGGGAAGGGGCTATGTTTTAAGGCGTATACTAAGGCGTGCTTTAACACACGGCAGAAAACTCCATTTTGACAAACCGTTTCTCTATAGAATTTGTGCCGAAGTTATTGTAACAATGAAAGAAGCATATCCAGATTTAGAAACCAATAGGGAACATATCGCACGAGTTGTAAAAATGGAAGAAGAAAAGTTTTTACAGACGCTCGAACGCGGCCTGGAAATACTCGAAGAATTGAAAAAAAACAAAAAAAGCGTTTCCGGAAAGGACGCTTTTGTTTTATACGATACTTACGGATTCCCGTTTGATTTAACGAAGGAACTTTTAAAAGAGTCCGGGATTACAATAGAAGAAAAAGAATTTGAAAGTGAAATGGAAAAACAAAAGGACCGTTCCAAAAAAGCTTGGAAAGGTTCCGGGGATGTAGATATGAGCGATTACTTTGAATTTCAGAAAAAATTTGGGAACACCGTTTTCAGGGGTTATGAAGAAACTAAATTATCAACTGAGATTGTTGCTATATTGAAAGATGGAAAGATTACGGATAATGCAAACGAAGGTGATGAAATTGAAATAATTTTAAAAGAAACGCCTTTTTACGGTGAAAGCGGCGGACAGGTAGGGGATAAGGGTAAAATTTCCGCTAAGGACTTAATGGTGGAAATTTTAGATACGCAGAAACCAATTGATAATTTCACAGTACATAAAGCAAAAATTATAAAAGGCAGTTTGAAGGCAGGTGATACTGTCAGTGCAGAAGTTGATGAAGAAAGAAGAAAAAGTATTATGAGAAATCATACAGCAACCCATCTATTGCATAAAGCATTAAGGCAGATTGTAGGCACGCATATTGTCCAGCGCGGTTCACTTGTTGCAGAAGACAGATTCAGATTTGACTTTTCACAGCCAACCCAGCTTAAAAAAGAAGAATTAAACTTGGTTGAGGAATATGTAAATAAAAGGACAGTTGAAAATCTGCCGGTTAATACAAAAATTACTACAATTGACGAAGCAAAAAAAATAGGAGCAATGGCTTTGTTTGGCGAGAAATACGGCGATAAAGTAAGATGTGTAATAACCGGCAATGAAAGCAATCCGGTAAGTATCGAGTTATGCGGCGGTACTCACAGCAAATCAACCGGCGAGATAGGACAATTTGTAATTATCTCTGAAGGCAGTATCGGAAGCGGTTTAAGACGAATTGAAGCACTAACCGGTTTAAGTGCATATAAATATATAAAAGCCCAGCGGGAGAAAATTGGTGAAATTGCCGAAACGTTAAAAGCTTCAGAAAGTGAAATAATCACTAAAATTCAAAAACTTTTAGAAGATAAAAAACGGTTAGAAAAAGAAGTTGTAAAAGCAAAAACTTCCCAGGTATCCGATAAAGATTTGTTAAAAGGAATAAAAGAAATTAATGGGATGCAATTGTTATCGATTAAGGTAGATGCATCAAGCGTTGATGAGCTTAGAACCTCATTGGATAATTTAAAAAATAAAATAAAATCGGGAATAGTTGTTGTTGGTTCGGTTATAAATGAAAAGCCGACGGTAATAGTTTCCGTAACAAAAGATTTGACCAATAAATATGATGCAAGAATAATAATAAAAGAAATTTCCAAAATTATCGGCGGCGGCGGCGGCGGAAAGGTAGACATGGCTCAAGCCGGCGGTAAAGATATATCAAAATTAGACGAAGCGCTAGCGTCGGTAGAAAGTGTAATAGTGAAATAGTGCGATTGTGGGATAGTGCGATAGTGCAAGGTATAGATGTAGAAGGGTAGCCCGCCACTAAGTCGTTCTTGCCCGCCAATGTCTCAGTGGCGGGGGCGGGTCCGCCATAGAATCAGTGGCGGAAAAGGAAAAATATTGAAAACTAAAAATGTATATATAATTGCCGGTTCAAATGGTTCCGGAAAAACGACATTTGCAAGGTTGTTTTTACCGAATTATGCAAACTGTCCAAATTTTATTAATGCTGATCTTATAGCTCAGGGATTAGCTCCGTTCAATCCTAATAGCGCAGCTATAAAATCGGGTAAGATTGTAATACAACAGATACATGAATTTTCAGATCGAGGTGTTGATTTTGCTTTTGAAACAACACTATCAGGAAAATCTTATATGAATTTATTCAAAACGTTAAAAAATAAAGGTTATACATTACATCTTTTTTATCTTTGGATTCCAAGTCCGAAGTTAGCAATATCCCGTATTAAAGAAAGAGTTGTTGAAGGCGGCCATAATATTAATGATGAAGATGTTCGCCGACGTTTTAGCCGTAGTATTCATAATTTTCTCACGTTATATCAATCATTATTTGATTACTGGATGCTATTCGATAATTCAAAAACAAATCCTATATTAATAGCAAAAAATAATAAAGGTCAAATAGAAATTATAGATAGTAAAGTATATCAAATGATTAAGGAAATATGAGGGTGCTATGAAAAAAAGAATGTCTATACAGGATAAAGCTGAGGCAGCGTTAAAAGAAGCCGTAAGAGGAGTTATAAAAGAGCATAAAAAAACCGGGCGTCCGCTTCCAATATGGAAAGATGGTAAAGTTGTTCTTGTATCACCATATAAATTAAAGTAAATGTTTAGTTGTAGTTGTAAAGCCCGCCTGAATGACGCAGTCGGGCAGGCTTGTTTGCCAGAAAGTTTCAGTTGTTAGAGCTCTGCTTAAGTTGAAGTCATACTGAGTGAAACGAAGTATCTTATTGTAGGATATTAAAATTTTAAGATTTAAAATCTGTAATCTGAAATTTGGAATCTGAAATTGGTTTCAATAATGTCCTCGTAGCTCAACGGATAGAGTGATGGCCTCCGAAGCCATTGATGCAGGTTCGATTCCTGTCGAGGACGAATTAAAAAAACTTAGAAATATTATTATAATTTTTATATTTTTATGGAAAATTTCATGAATACAACTTATACTATTACAATACTCAGGGATGGTTATTTTTTATTATATATAGTAAATCTTTATATGGGGATAGTAGCTGGAATTTTCACAATAGGAAGATTGTTTAAAAAAGATATTAAAATATTTTCATGGAGTTATTTACTTCGAATAATTATTGCTAGTTCTTATATCATTGCTATTTATATGAGCGTAACATTGACTTATAAAAATCAGAAAAAACAAAAAGAATATTCTAAAGCTTTTATTATTTCAACACTGAAAGTTGAGATAGAAGAAAATATGATGATAATAGATAAATGTTTTGGGCCAATTGAAAAGGAGTTGGAAGTACTTAATAATAATCATAAACTTAATTTTAATCCCAAACATTTAAATATTACTGGTTGGGAAAAGATAAAGATTGATGTGTCTATAATTTTAACGAAAGAATATTTCAAAGATATTGTTGAAATATATGATTGTGTATATTTTTTTAACACTATGTTAGAAACTAGAGAATTAGAATTAAATAAACAAAGCCCTAATATTGTTAATTTAATTGAAATCGATCGAAAAATAAAGATGTACTTACCTTTTCTAAGAGAAAAATTAGTTTTATTAGATAGCATATTGGATAAGAAGTAAAATGATAAGAAATAATAAAGTAGTAATAGATAGATCAAGTTTTGAAACATGAATTTAACAACTTGACATTTAAATAAATGTCTGTTGTTAATGCTCACTAAATAGGTAACTATTTTTTTGATTTTGTCTTGTCTTTCGGGTCCCCTTATGGCTGTCTATGAGCGAATAATTTTTTGGGGTAGTCGGCGAGGACTGTCCGAAGCCCATCCTGGCGAAGCCGAAGGGCAAGTTCCACAGCCGCCGAAAAATTACGAGTGAAATAGCCATCGGGGTGCGTTTCTTTTCTAACGTTTCTTTGCGCACCCAAAGAAAAGTTTAATAGGGGTGCAGGGGTTATACCCCGCGACGTTGTTAATAATATTAGTTCAAAAATAGGATAGAAAAAATAAAAAGTTTATGCTTATAGGAATAATTGGCGGAAGTAAGTGCAATAAAAAAACCGAAAAATTAGCGGAAGAAGTCGGTTCCGAAATTGCTAAACGCAGGCATACTTTGGTTTGCGGCGGTATGGGTGGTGTAATGGAAGCAGTATGCCGTGGTGCTAAAAAAGCAGGCGGACTTACTATAGGAATTCTACCCGGTAAATCAAAAGAAGATGCAAATAAATATATCGATATTCCGATTGTAACCGCGATGAGTCACGCCCGGAATGCAATTATAGTTAGAACTGCGGACATTGTTATTGCAATAAGCGGTTCATACGGAACACTTTCCGAAATAGGCCTTGCAAAATCAATAGACAAAACAGTAATCGGATTAAATACCTGGGACATCCCCGGCATAATAAAAGTGGATTCTGTAGAGGAACTAATTAAAGAAATTAAAAAGGCAGGGAACAGCGTTAGCGGAAATACTGTATCCTGTATCCTGTATCCTGAGTACTGATTTTTAATTATGCGAACCATAATTTTACTTTCTATTTCAAATATATTTATGACTGTCGCCTGGTACGGGCATCTGAAATATAAAGATTCGCCGTTAGGGAAAGTAATAGTAATCAGCTGGTTAATTGCATTTGCGGAATATTGTTTTCAGGTTCCTGCAAATAGATGGGGACATTCGCAGTTTACCGCCGCGCAATTAAAAACTATACAGGAAGTTATAACTTTGGTTATTTTTTCCATATTTTCTGTTTTATATTTAAAGGAAGAGTTTAGATGGAACTATCTTGTAGGTTTTGGGTTTATGATTTTAGCAGTGTTTTTTATATTCAAAAAATGGTAAAAAAAACGATTTAGACTGATTTAAAAAAACGATATAGACTGATAAAAAAGGCGATGAAGACAGATGGAGAGGGACGATGAAAACAGATAGGTGTATCTGTATAAATTAGTATTTAAAATCTGTTTAAATCGTATTTATTATGAAAATAGGTGTTATTGGCGTTGGTTCGTTAGGTCAGCATCACGCAAGAATTTATTCGCAAATTCAAGGTGTTGAATTTTTTGGTGTTTGTGATGCTGATGAAAAACAATCAAGAAAAATTGCCAAAAATCTTGGTACGCAATCTTTTACGGATTACAAAGAACTTATAGGCAAAGTTGATGCTGTTAGTATTGTAGTTCCGACACCGCTGCATTATACAGTTGCAAAGGATTTTTTAAGCGAGGGAATTCACTGCCTGGTTGAAAAACCGATCACCGATAACGTATCCCATGCTGAGGAACTGCTCAAAATAGCAAATGAAAAAAATCTTGTTCTTCAGATTGGGCATATTGAAAGATTTAATACTGCGGTGATAGAAGCGCAAAAATACATAAAAGAACCAAAATTTATAGAAGCACAGCGGTTGGGTCCGTATAATCCTCGTTCTGCGCATATCGGTGTGGTTATGGACTTAATGATTCACGATATAGATATAATATTAACGCTTGTCAATTCTAAAATAGTGCAGATGGATGTGATCGGCGCAAAGGTTTTATCAAAAAATGAAGATATAGCCAATGTCAGATTAAAATTTGAAAACGGATGTGTTGCAAATATATCCGCATCAAGGGTATCAATTGATAAATTCAGAAAAATTCGGATTTTCCAGGATGATACTTATATTTCATTGGATTATGCCGACCAGAAATTGAAAATCTACAAGAAAAAATCGGAAGTAGTAACTTCAATGTCTGATATTGTAATTATAAAACCAAAACTTAAAACTGAAGAACCGCTAAAAAAGGAATTGGAACATTTTGTAAATTGCGTTAAGACCGGCAAAACGCCGTTAGTAACCGGCGAACACGGCCGCGACGCCTTAGAAGTAGTAATTGAAATACTCGAGAAATTAAAATTATAATTTAGTAATAATAATCGAGTAACCCGCCTAAATACGAAGTTTTTGGCGGGTAATAATTAATTGCTAGCCATTCCCAACCCCGGGTTGGAAATTAAACAAATAGGTAGCTGTCCCTATTAAAAATATGAAAATATTCATTTCAGCCGGGGACCCGTCAGGAGATTTACACGGGTCAAATTTAATAAAAGAAATAAAACTGCAAAGTCCTGCCACGCAGATTTTTGGTTTTGGCGGAAGCAAGATGGCATCTTCTGCAGTTATCTTTGACAAAATCGCTGATAAATCTATACTCGGGTTTTGGGAGCCGATAAAAAACATACCGCGGTTAAAAAATAATTTTTCCATTGCGAAAAATTTCTTTTCTAAAGAAAAACCGGATATTTTTATACCTATTGATTATTACGGTTTTAATATTCATCTGGTTAAAGAAGCACACAGACAAAATATTCCTATAATTTATTTTATAAGTCCGCAGGTTTGGGCGACAAGAAGGGGCAGAATAAAAGAATTAAAAAAATATGTTAAAAAAATACTGGTTATTTATCCTTTTGAAGAAGCTATTTATGATAAAGAAGGTATTGACTGCGGATTTGTCGGGAATCCGTTGCTGGATATTATTCCGCAAGGTTTAATTCATAAATCTAATGAATTTAAAACCATAGGTATAATGCCCGGTTCAAGAATCCAGGAGATTAAAAATCATTTTCATATTTTTGTTGAAGCTTTTAAAATTATAAACAAGACGTTTAAAGACTCAAAAGTGATTATTCCCGTATTTTCCGATGATGTAAGAGAATATATTAGAAAAAACTTTTTTTTAGATTTTAATAAAGTTGAATTTGTCCAATATAATGATTATGAAAAAAGGGCGAAGATGGATATTTGTATAACTTCATCCGGTACAGCAACAGTTGAAAATATGATTTTAGGAGTTCCGATGGTAATAGTTTATAAGACATCGTTTATAACATATCATATAGCCAAGCTTTTAATAAATATACCATATATCGGAATGGTTAATATTCTTTCAGGAAAAATGATTTGTCCGGAGTTAATTCAGTATGAAGCAACACCAAAGAATATAGCTGAAAAATGTTTAGAGATACTTAAAAGTAAAGTGATTTATCAAAAAATACAAAATGAACTTGCAGAAACCAAAAAGTTGCTTGGTAGTCCCGGTGCAACAAAGAGAGCTGCAAATATTATTTTAAGAGACAGTAACGGGTAATCCTTCGACTCCCTTCGGTCGCTCAGGACAAGTTCCTTCGACAAGTTTACACTGAGCGGAGTCGAATGTGTTCAGGACGGGCTGGGTAACGGGCGGGATATAATAGGTGGTCCCGCCACTGAGTCTTTGGCGGGTTTTTTACAGATTCGCCATCCGTCAACTGACGGAGGCGAATCAGGTGTAAAAAAATGTACAATAATTTAAGAAGGTTCATAGCATTATTATTTGCAATAGCAGTTTTTTATCTGGGCATAAAATCTCAAAGAATTTATTATTGGGCTATTGTTATTATTGCAGTCGGCGAAATTATCAGAATTTGGGCTGCCGGCTATATAAAAAAGAATAAGATTCTTTCAATAGTCGGGCCGTATAAATATGTCAGGAATCCGTTATATGTCGGTTCGTTGTTGATAGGTGTTGGTTTTGGATTATTTATAGCTAATTATTATCTTTTGATTTTCATGGTTGTTACTTTTCTAATAATTTACAATTTAAAAATTAAATCAGAGGAAGAAAAATTAAAATCCATATTTGGAGAACAATACCTTACATATAAGAAAATTGTAAATAGATGGTTACCCAGGCTTAGTTCATACGGTCATGATAGCGAAGAATTTAATGTCAAACTTGCTATTATTAAGAATAAAGAGTACAATGCAATTTTGGGTTGTTTAGCCATGATTTTTGCAATAATAATATTCAAAAAGTAACGAGTAATGGGTAACGGGTAACGAGTAAAAGGTAAAAAGAGAAAGAGTTCATATAAAAATAAGTAAACCACAATTTTTAATTTTTAATTTTTAATTGATTTTTTTTTGGGGGGTTTATGCCGGAAATTAGACAGAATCTTGTTACTAAAGATTGGGTGGTCATAGCAACTGAACGCGCAAAAAGACCCGAAGATTTTAAGAAAAAAGAAAAGTCAAGTGAACAACTTCAGGAGTACGAAAAAAATTGCCCGTTTTGTCCCGGGAATGAAATTTCGATGTCACCGGAAGAAACACTAAGAGTAGATAGAAACGGGAAATGGCAGGTACGGTTGATCCCAAATAAATTTCCGGCGCTTTCAAGAGTAGGCGAGCGAATACGAACAGTTCAGGGTATTAAAAGGCAATTGACCGGTGTAGGCCTTCACGAGGTAGTTATTGAAACACCGCTTCATAATATGACAACGGCACTTCTACCCTATAAAGATGTTTGTGATATTATTAGTTCATATAAATTAAGATATAACGAAATGATCAACGATAAACGTGTTGAGATGATAATAATTTTTAAGAACCATGGCGAGGCGGCCGGAACATCTTTAATTCACCCGCATTCTCAGATTGTGGCAACACCTGTTGTCCCGTCACAGGTTAGAGAAAGATTCAATGATGCGCAAAAATATTTTGATGAAAATTTTGAGTGTGTGTTCTGTAAAATTCTTTGTGAGGAATTAAGCGAAGGTACCAGAATTGTTACAGAGACAAAACACTTTGTTGCATTTATACCGTATGCTGCGCTTTCACCTTTTCATTGCTGGATTTATCCCAGGAGACATTACTCATCTTTTGGAGATATAAGCGAAGAAGAGGTTTCGGATTTTGCATTAAATCTGCATACGACATTAAAGAAATATTATTACGGGCTGGATAATCCCGATTTTAATTATGTAATTCGCTCTGCACCGACTGATTTAAAAAATCTGGATTTTTTTCACTGGTATCTTAGTATTGTTCCGCGTCTTACAAAGACCGCCGGATTTGAATTAGGAAGCGGAATGTTTATAAATTCATCGTTGCCGGAAAATGACGCAAAGTTTTTAAGAGAAGCGAAGATACTAGGATAGCGGAAGAGTGGGATAGTGCGATGGCGGGATAGTACGGTAAAAATATGAAAATTTTTGAAATATCAAATGTTACTAACTATTCGGGCGGTGCGGCACAGATGATCTTTTTAAGTGAAGGTCTTGAAAAAAAAAATGATTTTGATATTACGGTTGTTTGCCAGCCGGATTCTGAAATTTCCAAAAGAGTAAAAACTAAAAAAATAGAATTAGATATGAATTCGCAAATTATCGCATCAGTAAGATTAGCAAAAATTATTTCTAAAGAGAAGCCCGGTATTGTTCATTGTCATCATACAAAAGCACATAATATAGTTTTAATGGCATCTTTTCTAACAAAGATACCAAATATTATAATGACACGGCGCGTTTCGTTCCCAATACCAAAAAGCCCTATATATCTTTATAAATATAAGACAAAAAAAAATAGAAAATTAATTGCAGTATCAGAAAAAATAAAATTGAATATTTTAGATATCGGTGTTGAACCATCCAGGGTACAGGTTATTCATAGCGGAACAGACTGCAATGCTTTTAATCCGGAAATCTCCGGTGAGAAGATAAGGCAGGAATTCAATATTCCAAAAAATGCAGTAGTAGTTTGCAAAATATCAGGTTATTCGCATTGGAAAGGCTTCACATATTTTTTGGATGCCTGCAAAAAGATAACGGAAAGTATTGATAATGTTTATTTTCTTCTTGTCGGGAAAGATACGGACGGGGATGAAATAAGCAGAGAGGTTTCAAAAAGAAGTCTTGAAAGAAATGTAAAAATGGCCGGTTTTAGAAACGATATACCGCAAATTATTGCGGCAAGTAATATTTCGGTTAATGTTTCCGTAGATGGCGAGGGAATTTCAGGCGCGATACGTGAATCGATGGCAATGGAAAAACCCGTAATTGCAACGGATGTCGGAGGTAATTCTGAAGTTGTAAAGAACAAAGAAAACGGAATATTAGTTGAACCGAAAAATTCGCAATCAATTGCTGATGCGGTTATTTATCTGATAAAAAATCCGTCCGAAGCAGGTAAAATGGGAAAAAAAGGGCGGGAACTTATTATAAATAATTTTTCGGTTGATAACATGATATTAAAACATGAAAAGCTTTATTCGGAGTTGGCTTAATTGACGGAGAAAATAAATGGCTAAAATTGACAGATTATACGTTTATCTGAAACCATATAAAAAAAGGTTTGTCTATGCAATAATTTGTATGGTATTTGTCGCCGCATTTCAATCTGCATTGATGTATTTAGTTAAACCCACAATAGATAAAATATTTGTAAATAAAGAAAGGGAACTTATTAAGTTAATTGTTCTGGCTGTGATTGCAGCCGGATTTTTTAAATTTATTTTTTCATATATGCAAAGTTATTTTTTATCCTGGATTGGCCAGGTTGTCGTAAAAGATTTAAGAAATGATATGTATAAGAAGATTATGAATCTTTCTTTAGATTATTTTATGAAATCGTCTACGGGAAATTTAATTTCACGGTTAACTTACGATATAACACAGGTTCAAAGAGCTATAGTAATGGTCCCGAGAAATATTTTAAGGGACGGTTTATATATTATTTTTTATATCGGTATTTTGTTTTTCCTGAACTGGAAATGGACACTGGCAATATTTATTGTTTTTCCCATGATTTCTCTTGTTATTTTAAAAATGGGTAAAAAAATAAAGCGGAGGTCAAGAGGTGTTCAGGAATTAACTGCCGATATTTACGCTCTACTACAGGAAAAAATTACCGGAATAAAACTTATTAAATCGGTTGTATCTGAACCGGATGAAATTAATACAATGGAAAAACAAAACAATGATTATTTTAATATATTTATGAGATTAACAAGAGCAGATATTTTACAGGGTCCTCTTATTGAATTTTTAGGTGTTTTCGGTATTTCAATTGTTATACTCTGGGGTGGTTTAGAGGTAATTGGCGGAACGGTAACGCAGGGCACATTTATAGCGTTTATAGCAACCGCGATGTCGATGTACAGGCCGGCGAAGTCGCTAACAGAAGTAAACACAGATATACAGACAGCAATGGCTGCAACAGAAAGGATTTTTGAAATTTTAGATGCGAAGCCGACAGTTGTTGAAATGGAAAAACCGACAATAATGCCGAAGTTTAAAGATGAAATATTCTTTAATAGTGTTTCATTTTTTTATACTCCCGATAAACCGAATATATTAAAAAATATAAATTTTAGAGTGACAAAAGGCGAGATTGTGGCAATAGTAGGTCCTTCCGGCAGCGGTAAGACAACGATAATAAATCTTTTGGCAAGGTTTTTTGACCCAACGGACGGAAATATAAAAATAGACGATCATGATATAAGAATTTTTTCAATAAAATCGTTAAGAGACCAGATGGGGATAGTAACCCAGGAAACAATTTTATTCAACGATACAGTAGCAAACAATATTTCATACGGTACAAAAAATAAAAATATTACTGATATTGAAAATGCAGCTAAATCGGCAAATGCATATAATTTTATTAATAAACTTCCTAATAAATATGATACAATAATCGGCGAAAGGGGAATTACTCTTTCCGGCGGAGAAAGACAGCGGCTCGCATTAGCTAGAGTAATTTTAAGAAATCCGCAAATTCTTATTCTTGATGAAGCAACTTCTGCACTAGATTCAGAATCAGAAATGCTTGTTCAGGAAGCAATGAATAATCTTATGAAAAACAAGACTACAATTGTTATAGCGCATCGTTTGTCAACTATTAAAGCGGCAAATAAAATTGTTGTAATAGATAAAGGTAAAATTGTAGATATAGGCGACCATGCCGGATTACTTGAAAAGTCGACATTATATAAGCGTCTTTACGAATTGCAGTATATGGATACAAACAATGGGGGGTAAGCCCCGTTAGAGATAAGTTTGTTTACTTATAAAACTTATTTAAATTAAATTGGTTATCAATTAATACAGATTTATTACATAATCACGGAAGCATTAAGAAATGCTTCCTATCTCGTACGGGGTAAGCCTGTCCCGCCCATTATTAGGAGAAGATAAAAATGAAATTTAAAATTGCTAGATTTGTTGAATTAAAAAATACGTTTTATTTTTTTGAAGAAATAAGCGGGGTAAAGAAAATAATTATAATAATTTTTTTATTTATTTGTTTTACAGCTATGAGTTCCGCAAAAGAAAGTGCACCGCTTCCTGACTTTATTTATAATAGCAGAACAGTCGATGCAAAAGCTATAGGGATGGGCGAAGCTTTTGTAGCTGTATGTAATAACGCTTCTGTAGCCTACTGGAATCCCGCAGGATTGAAATTTTTAGATAGACGGTATTTTACAACAAGCATTAATATTCGAAAAGACACCAAAGCATCAAGTGAAGATCTTTTTATTGCTGATTCACTTAAAGGTAAAAAACTAGTTTTTCTTGGATTAACAGGCAGCAGAAAAGCTATTAGCTATATTCCGTTAACCGATTATACAGGAACATTTGAAAATAAGGATATAGAAATACGAGCAAATAAATACGTTTTTTCATCTGCAAACCAATATTCCAGCGATATGACTATGGGTGTAAATATTAATTATATTTCTGCAACACTTGGAGTGATAGACAGGATAAAACCGGATATCAATATTTCAGATGGAAATGGTTTGTCCGTTGATTTGGGCTTTTTATATACTTATTACAACCCTATAAGATTAGGTTTGAATTTGGAAAATTTTCCCGGTTATATCTGGTGGAATGATTATAAAACTCAGAAATTAAAACCGCGACTGAGAACAGGCCTTTCCACAAGAATAACCGACTGGCTATTAGTTTCTGCAGATTACGAAAATGTGTATTCCATAAAAGAGGAATTTTATCATTATGGTTTACAGCAAACAGTGTCTCGGCATATGTATGTAAGAGAAGGTTTAGTATCAAAAGGGCTTTTCAAAAATTCTGATGACAAATATGTTACTTTTGGTTTGGGTTATGAGATTAGTATATTGCAAATCGATCTTGCCAATAAGATTTATAAATTAAACAACGCAAATAAAGATAAAGTAAATGATTATGTTCTCTCGTTAAGTCTATCACTATAGTTTAAATTGAGAAATGCTGTATTTTTTGGAAAAATGCAAGAAAAACCTTGACTTTTTTAGTTTTTTTTGTTATAAATTTAAGAGAATGTTCTTTTAATTTCCAGGGGGGATTATGGAGCAAAAGCCAAAATACAAAAGAAGAATAGTTATTATTAAAAGAGCTTTGCAGTTTAAGTATATTGCTGTAGTAATTATAGCTATGTTGCTGGTTGCTCTTACCGTAGGGTGGGATGTATATTATACAATTGGACGTGCCATTATTGAATTAAATCACTCGGAATTATTCCCGCTGATGGTAAGAATAAACAACTTAATGCTTGGTAAGCTTATTGTCCTGGTCGTAATTGTTTTTGTAATATCAATATTTGTATCCCATAAATTTGCTGGCCCGATATTTAAGTTCGAAAGATCATGTGATACTATTGCTGAAGGTGATTTGACATACCGTGTATATCTTCGTACTGGCGATGAACTGGTTGATCTTCAGTTAAAATTTAATAATATGATTTCCGAACTTCAGAAAAAGATCTCCGGAGATAAAGAGGTTTGTAAAACTATTTCCGATAGGATTTCTGCAATTTCTTCACAGGTTTCTCAGAAAAATATATCTCCGGCTGAACTGGAAGATATATCAAAACAACTTAAAGAAATAACTGCCGATTTGGGAAAAATTTCGTCTAATTTTAAGGTTTAATCTAAAATGCAAATTTCCATTTTATTTATTTTATTGATAATTTCTATTGCTATGACCGTATACTTCTATAATAGATGTATTACTCAATCTTATCATTTAACTAACTTAAAGAAAGAAATAGGTGAAATCAAGTCTAAATATTTTAACAATATATCATCCATAGATAGTCTTATAAATATGCTTATAGATCTTCAGGAGTTCGGGTTAAAATATTCTCCGAACCATAACAAGCAGACATTATCAAAAATGGTAGTTGATTATTCATGTAAGATTTTGAAAACAAACGTATGTTCTCTTATGTTGATAGATGAAACAAGCAACGAACTTATAATAGCAGCTGCAAGAGGACTCTCTAACGATATAATGGACAGGACAAGATTAAAAATAGGCGAAGGTATTGCCGGATTAGTCGCACGGAACGGCAAACATGTATTTGTCGAAGATATAGAAAAAGATCCGAGATTTTTTAAAGCAGAGAATTTAAGATATCCGGCGAAATCTTTTATTTCTGTACCGTTAAAAGTTAGAAATAAAGTAATTGGTGTTTTAAATGTCAACAAAGAAAAAGAAGGCGAAAAATTTAATGAAAGGGATTTACGATTACTCCAGCTTTTAGCAGGACAGGCAGCTATAACGGTAGAAAATATAGAGTTATATCAAAATCTCCAGCGTCTATATCTTGAAACTATGCAAACCCTTGCAAAAGCAATAGACGCTAAAGATGCTTATACCAAAGAACATGCAGACAGGTCAGGTTTCTATGCAAAATTAGTTGCCGAAGAACTTCATCTTCCTAAATCGATGATAAAACATATAGAATACGCTGCAATGATGCATGACATCGGAAAAATAGGAATAAAAGAAGAGATTTTATTAAAGCCGTCCAAACTTACAAAAGAGGAAGTAGATGAAATAAAAAAACATCCTCTAATAGGTGAAAAAATAATCGCGCCTATAGAATTTTTGGCGCCGATTGCACCGTTAATATTGTATCATCACGAATGGTTTGATGGTTCAGGATATGCGGAAGGTCTTGTTGGCGAGGAAATACCTATAGGAGCAAGGATTGTCGCAGTTATTGATGCTTATGATGCTATGACTTCTGACAGGCCATATAGAAAAGCGTTACCTAAAGAGTCAGCGATAAAAGAATTAAAAAAAGGTTCGGGCAGCCAATTCGATCCTAAAATTGTAGATGCATTTTTAAGGGTTTTAGAACAGCATAAAGAAATCGAAGCAGGAAGCGTGTAGGGAATATGGCAGGAGTCTTATATGTTGTTTCAACGCCAATCGGCAATTTAAAAGATATTACAATAAGAGCTTTAGAGGTCTTGAGAACTGTAGATTTGATTCTGTGTGAAGATACCCGTCGGACAAAAATCCTTTTAACAAATTATAACATATCAAAACCCCTTACAAGTTTTTATGAGCAAAATCGTTTCAAAAAAATACCTTTTATAATAGAGGAGTTAAAAAAAGGGAATAACTTAGCAATTGTTTCCGAAGCGGGTACTCCAGGTATTTCTGATCCTGGATTTTTTCTTGTAGAAAAAGCCATAGAAAAAAATATTCAGGTTATTGCAATTCCGGGTGCGTCTGCTGTTATTACAGCTTTAACCGGCAGCGGTTTGCCGACTGATGGATTTATCTTTTTGGGATTTTTACCGCGAAAAAAAGGCAAAATAAAAAAAACAGTTGAAAGGTTTATGGGTTTGGAAAAAACCATAGTTTTTTATGAATCACCTTATAGAATAAAAAGGACAATGGAAATATTAAAAGAAGTTTTTCCGGGTAATGTCAAAGTTGTAATAGCAAGGGAAATGACAAAAAAGTTTGAAGAATTTATAAGAGGCGATATATCAGATATATCGGCAAAATTACCGGGAAAAATATTAGGAGAAATTACAGTAATAATCTCTGAAAAAGGAATAGATTTAAACAAATGATAAACGTTGCCATAGTTGGTGCTAAAAGCTACACAGGCGAAGAATTAATTAAAATTCTTTATAAACACCCAAATGTTAAAATTGTATCTTTATCCGGAAGGATGCAAGGTACCACAAAGCATATTTGTGAAATATATCCGTATTTAAAAGGTAAGGTTGATATTTTGTGCGAAGACATTAACGAAAAAAAAATCGCAGAACAATCGGATTTAATCTTTACTGCGCTTCCACACAAAGTATCAATGGAAATGGTTACGAAGTTTTATAATTTCGGTAAAAAGGTTATAGATTTAAGTGCGGATTTTAGATTAAAAGATGCTGAAATATATGAAAAATGGTATGAATCAAAACATATATCTCCTGAGCTTTTAAAAAAAGCGGTTTATGGCCTTCCCGAGCTATATAGAAAAAAAATAAAGAAAGCAACAATAATTGCAAACCCCGGCTGTTACCCCACGACTATAATTCTTGGCTGCTATCCGGTTTTAAAAGAAAAAATTGTAAATAAGAAAAGCATAATAATCGATTCAAAAAGCGGAATTTCCGGCGCCGGCAGGGAATTTGTAAAAACTTATCACTCGCCGAATACCTATGCATATAAAATCGGCGGTATTCACAGGCATATTCCTGAAATAGAACAGGAATTAAAATGCCTGATAACTTTTACCCCTCACGTAATTCCACAAGAAAGAGGAATGCTGTCAACCATTTATTTCAAGTTAAAGAAAAGTATTTCTGAAAACGAAATTATTCAAATATATAAAAAATACTATGAAAACGAACCATTTGTCAGAATAGTTGAAAGCGCTCAAACAAAAGATGTAGAAAATACAAACTATTGTAACATTGCAATAAATATCGATAAGAGAACAAATAATCTGGTAATCACTTCAGCGATAGATAATCTTGTAAAAGGTGCATCTGGACAGGCTGTTCAAAATATGAACATAATGTCCGGCTTTGATGAAGAAGAAGGCCTGATATAAAGCAAGTTAAAAGTAAAAAGTATAAATTTAAATAAATACTAAAAAGACTTAATTTTAACTTTTAACTTTTAATTTAAATTGTATTTTAATATATGTCAACTAATTTTCCTAAAGGGTTTTTTACAAACGGTTTGCATTGCGGAATAAAGAAAAATGGTAAAAATGACCTTGCAATATTTTATTCTTATAAACCCTGCGTAGCTGCCGGAATGTTCACGACTAATATTTTCAGGGCGGCACCGGTTATTATCTCGGAAAAAAAGATAAAAAATAAAATATATGCAATAATAGCAAATTCCGGCTGTGCAAATGCATGTACCGGTAAAAGAGGTATCATAGATGCAGAAAAAATGTGTAAATTGGTTGCCGATGAAATTTTTGTAAAACCCGAAAATGTTCTGGTTGCTTCAACCGGCGTTATCGGCCAGTTTTTACCAATAGCAAAAATTGAATCCGGAATAAAAAAATTAGTAACTCAAAATCTAACGGAAATGATGCCGGCTGTAGAAGGTATTATGACAACCGATACATTCCCAAAATTAGTAAGTTCAAAATTTAGAATCGGAAAATCCGAGGTTTGTATCTGGGGATGTGCAAAAGGCAGCGGTATGATAGAACCTAATATGGCTTGCACTGAGCGACCTGTCCTTAGCAAAGTCAAAGGAAGTCGAAGTGCTACGATGTTGTCATTTATTTTAACTGATGCTGCAATTACAAAAAATGCGTTAAGCGAGGCATTAAAGAAATCGGTAAATAAAAGTTTTAATTGTTTAACAGTTGACGGCGATACTTCAACTAATGATACGGTTCTCATTCTTGCCAACGCTGAATCAAAAAATAAAACTATATCTTCCGGTAAAGATTTTCAATTATTTTGCAGTAAATTAGATGAAATCTGTGTTAAGCTTGTAAAAATGCTTGCAATGGACGGCGAAGGTGCCACAAAATTAATTACTATAAATGTTCAAAATGTAAAAAACACTTTTGATGCAAAAAAAATTGCCAAAACAGTTGCAAATTCACCGCTTGTTAAAACAGCAATATATGGTAATGATGCCAATTGGGGCAGAATTGTCGCTGCCATAGGCAGGAGCGGAGTTAAAGTAAATTCAGAAAAGGTTGATGTATCTTTTGGGAATTTGTATGTTTTCAAAAACGGCAGACCAGTGAATTTCTCTGAGATAAAAGCCAAAAATATCATTTCACTAAAAGAAGTGGAAATAAACATTAAAATAAATACCGGAAAAGAATCGGCGACTGTATATACCTGTGATTTTACAGAGGAATATATAAAAGTTAACGCTTCGTATAGAAGTTGATAAAAGGCAAGTAAAAAGTTAAAGGTTAAAAGTTAAAATTAAGTCAGTATTTTAAGATATAATAATAAAACCTAAATTTATAATTTAAACTTTTAATTTTAATTGGTTTTATTAGAGGGTTTAGTCGAGTGAAGATTTATAAATTAAAATGCATCAAAAAGAAAGAAATTAAGGAAATAGCAAAGGAAATAAAAAACGGTAAAATTGCGGTTTTTCCTACAGATACCGTTTATGGTATAGGTACTAACGCTTTTTATTGGCACGGTGTAAAGCAAATTTACAAAATAAAAAAAAGAAAAGATAATAAGCCGATGCCGATACTTATTGATAATATTTCGCAACTAAAAAAAATAGTCAAAATTGTCCCGGGCGGTACTAAAAAACTTATGGAAAAGTTCTGGCCCGGTCCGCTAACTCTTGTTTTTGAAACAAACGAGCTTGGAACGATGCTGATGGCGGGCAAAAAATCGGTAGCGGCAAGGATCCCGGATAATAAAATTTTACTTTCAATAATAAAAGAAATGGGGCAGCCGCTTATAGGAACCAGCATAAATGTTTCCGGATGCAAAGACTGCAGGAGCATTTCTGATATAAATAAAAGGATTTTAAAGGATATAGATATAATAATTGATGGCGGAAAAACAAAAATAGGGAAAGCTTCAACAGTCCTGGATGTAAGCCGGTTCCCGTATATACTTGTTAGAGCGGGTGCAATAACAAAAAAAGAGATCGAGAAGATAGTAAATACATAATATTATAGTTATAGGATTATGAGATGGTGCCCGCCCTTTGGGCGAGGTCTCGCCGTTGGCGGAGAATCGTGGGATTGTGGGATTGTAAATCTAGTGGATTAACGAACCATGCACTATCGCACCATCCCACTATCGCGCTATCGCACGTAACTAAAGGGATTCTTAAAACGGAGAATAAATGTTTCTAAAAAAAGCAGATTATGAAATTTGGGAAGCAATTCAAAAGGAAACGAGAAGGCAGTGTGAAAATCTTGAACTAATTGCTTCTGAAAATTTTGTTTCAGAAGCTGTTTTACAGGCACAGGGCTCGGTATTAACAAATAAATACGCCGAAGGTTATCCGGATAAAAGGTATTATGGCGGTTGTGAATTCGTAGATATTGCAGAAAAACTTGCTATTGAACGGGCAAAGGAACTCTTTAAATGTGAGCATGTAAATGTACAACCGCATTCAGGAACACAGGCAAATATGGCGGTATATTTTGCTGTTTTAAATATTGGCGATACTATTATGGGAATGCATCTTTCGCACGGCGGTCATCTTTCCCACGGACACCCGGCAAATTTTTCCGGTAAATATTTTGAAACAGTAGCAATAGGCGTATCTAAAAAAACCGGACTCATAGATTATAAAGAAGCATTACTTCTTGCAAAAAAACATAAGCCAAAACTTATCGTGGCAGGAACTTCTGCATATTCAAGAATTATAAACTGGCAAAAATTTAGAAACATTTGTGATGAAGTAGGAGCATATTTAATGGCGGATATCGCTCATTATGCCGGATTGATATCGGCAGGTTTATATCCTTCGCCCATTCCTTATGCGGATTTTGTGACTACTACTACGCATAAAACGCTTAGGGGTCCCCGCGGCGGAATGATAATGTGCAAAAAGGAATATGCTTCTGTGATTGATAAAACAGTTTTCCCGGGTACCCAGGGTGGCCCGCTTATGCATGTTATTGCTGCGAAAGCTGTTGCTTTTAAAGAAGCGCTGACTCCCCGATTTAAAAAATATCAATTGCAGATATTGAAAAATGCAAAAGAACTTTCATCGGAATTGCAAAAAAATGGTTTTAAAATTGTCTCCGGAGGTACTGATTCTCACTTAATGTTAGTTGATCTAAGTGATAAAAAATTGACCGGACTTGAAATAGAAAAAGCGCTAGATAAAGCAGGTATAACTGTTAATAAAAATTCCGTACCGTTTGATATACAAAAACCTTTCATTACATCCGGTATACGGGTAGGTACGCCTGCTGTCACAACAAGAGGTATGAAAGAGAAGGAAATGCGTATAATAGCAGGTTTTATAAAACAGGTTATTATATATAAAAATAATATTAAGGAACTTGGTATAATTAAAAATAAAGTCAGGACATTATGTGAAAAATTCCCAATATATCCTAATAGAATTCAGAGTTGAAATTAATAGTATACAGCAAAAGCTGTATACTGTATTCTGTGTACTGTGTACTGATTTTTTACCTGTATTCTGTATACTGTATCCTGAGTACTGAATTTTAAAATTTATGAATTATTTGTATCTAAGCGCTTTTGTTGTTTCTTTAATAATATCTTTTGCTTTTACTCCGTTAGCAGGATTCTTAGCAAAGAAATTTAATGTGATGGATCATCCTGACGAAAGAAAAATTCATTCGAAAGCTATGCCGAGATGGGGTGGAATAGCGATTTATTTGGGTTTTGTGCTTGGTGTATGTTCATTGTTTTTTTTCCCGAGATTTGGAAAGCTGCTTGCTTTTAAACATAAGATTATAATAAATAACGATTTAGTCGGTATTTTATCCATTGAAAATCAATTTATCGGGATACTTTTAGGCGGAACAATTCTTTTTATTTTGGGACTGCTTGACGATAAAAAAAGTATTCCCGCGGTTCCGAAATTTTTAATCCAGATAATTGCTGCGTTAGCGGTGATAAACTATGGTGTAAATATTTCAGGACTCAATTTACCTTTTTTGACTAACTATATAAACTTCCCGCTTCTATTCAGCCAAATAATAACTACATTTTGGCTGATTGGTTTTATGAATACGATAAATCTTATAGATGGCCTTGACGGTTTGGCTGCCGGGGTTGTTGCAATAGCCGCAACAACATTTTTAGTGGTTGCTATTTTACAGAGCGATACAAAAATAATTCTTTTTTCAAAACAATTAAAACTTGCTGCTATTCTCTGCGCCGCATTAGCCGGAGCGTGTATCGGTTTTTTGTTTCATAATTTCCATCCTGCAAAAATTTTCATGGGGGACAGCGGAAGCCAGTTTCTCGGTTTTATACTTGGTGCAATAACGGTTATAGGCACATTGAAAACAACAGCAGTCGTTGCACTTTTCATACCCATAATTGTTGTTGCTTTTCCGGTTTTGGATGTGGCATTTTCCATTTTAAGAAGGTTCAGCAATAAGAAACCGATTATGGAAGCGGATAAAGGCCACTTTCATCACCGTCTATTAGGCAAAGGTTGGAATCAAAGAGAAATAGTTTTTTTAATTTATATAATTACTTTTGTTTTATCGTTATCCGCAATTTTACTAACAATATTTAACGGACGAATGGTATAACAGTGGGGCAAGTTATAAGTTTAAAGTTAAAGGTTATAATAAAATTCTTAATTTTAACTTTTAACCTATCTTGGGGGATGTAATATGGAAAAGATTTATAAGTTGGATGAATTATCGTATGATGAAATCAATGCTGTTCTAACACACAAGTGGTTTTTATCGGAAAAAGCATGTTATGATGTCGGTATTGAATTTGCTTTAGATGACTGGTACAAAAACCACTCAAAAAAATGGCGTGACGAAAAAATGAAAGCGGATTTTGAAGCCCAAAAAGCGGAAATTGAAAAACATAAATGGTTTCTATCTCAAAAATTAGGTTATGATGTAGGTATGCAGCAATCCGCTGTCGACTGGATAAAAAATGGTTACGCTGAAGCGTGGAGAAACAAAAGCGGTCCTTATTGTAAAATTGAAGTGAAAAAGGAAGAAAAAAAAGAAGAGAAGAAATAGAGGAGAGTTGGAGTTATAGCGTTATAAAGTTGTTTGGTTTTTTGTGCCACTGAAGTTTCCCGTTACTTGTTACCCGTTACTCGTTACTTTTATTTATTATGGCAAAGAAAGAATTAATATCGGCAAAAGACAGGTTTTTTGATTCAGAACCTACGACAAAATGGATAGCGCAGGAATTATATGATTCCGTAAAAGACGTTCCAATAGTGTCCCCTCATGGCCATATAAATCCACAATTATTTGCTGAAGAAAATTCTACTTTCGGGAATCCTTCAGAACTTATAATTATTCCCGATCATTATCTTTACAGGATGCTTTATTCGCAGGGAATACCTATGGAATCGCTTGGGGTTCCCAGAGTTGATGGAGGGGAAACCGAAAAAGATCCCAGAAAAATATGGAAATTATTTGCGGACAACTTCTATTTATTCAGGGGAACACTTACCGGTGTTTGGCTGGAATATGAATTTACTAATTTATTCGGTATAAAACGCAAATTGAATAGCGAGACTGCAATGGAAATTTATGACATCATTGATAAAAAATTAAATTCACCGGAATATTCTCCACGGAAAATGTTTGAAAGTTTCAACATAGAAGTTTTGTGTACAACTGATTCTGCAACAGATACATTGGAATACCACAAAAAAATCAGGGATTCCGGCTGGAAAGGAAAAATACTTCCGACATTCAGGCCGGATGCGGTTGTAAATCTGGATTCCGTAGGATGGAAAAAAAATATTGAAAAACTAAGTGAAATTTCAGACATAGAAGTTCATGATTATAAAACATTTATTAAAGCCCTTGAAAACAGAAGAGCTTTTTTTAAATCTATGGGCGCGCCGGCAACTGACAGTGCGGCATTGATTTCTTACACTGCGGAATTATCCGAAGTTGATGCAAATAATATTTTAAGCCGTGCATTTAAGGGTGAGGCAACCGATGAGGATTCAAAAAGATTTACCGCGCATATGCTCATGGAAATGGCAAGAATGAGTATAGAAGATGGCATGGTAATGCAGCTGCATTGCGGATCTTTTAGAAATCATAATCCGATAATTTATAAAAAATTCGGGCCGGATAAAGGATGTGACATTCCAATACAAGATGAATTCACAAGAAATTTAAAACCGCTATTGAATAAATATGGCAACGATACAAGATTGACATTGATTTTATTTACTTTAGATGAAACGAATTATGCAAGAGAAATGGCGCCGCTTGCCGGACATTATCCTGCAGTGAAACTTGGCCCGCCATGGTGGTTCCATGACAGCATAAATGGCATGATAAGATACAGATTTAATATGATGGAAACAGCCGGGCTTTATAATACGGCAGGATTCAACGATGATGCGAGATCTTTTCCATCAATACCGGCAAGACACGATTTGTCCAGGAGGATGGATGCAAGCTGGATAGCCGGGCTTGTTGCAAGAAAAATAGTGGATATGGATGATGCACAAGAAATGATTAACGATACAACATTCAGATTAGCAAAAAAGACGTATAAATTGTAATAATCAAGTAACGGGTAACGAGTAACGAGTAATGCTTGCCCGCCGAAGACCTAGTGGCGGGGGTAAAAGGTAACGATACAAACTTTTTTATAGAATGGAGATAAAAAGATGTTTACATTAACCGGGCTGGGAGATGAAATCTCTTTCAAATTAGAAAAACAACTTGAGGTATTAGCTTCGGAAGGGATAAAATACCTAGAATTAAGAGGCATACAGGGTAAGAATGTAATTGATTTTACAAATAGCGAGTTAAAAGAAATAAAAAATGTGCTGGATAATTACGCTTTTAAAATATCGGCAATAGCATCTCCAATTGGTAAAATTCCAATAAGCGAAGATTTTGATTATCATATAATACGTTTCAAAAGAGCGATCGAGATAGCTCATTTTTTCCAGGTTCACTATATAAGAATATTTTCATATTATGTACCCAAAGATTCGGATTTTTCGCAATATCGCGACGAAGTATTACGCAGAATAAGCAGAAAAGTAGAAATAGCAAAAGAAGAGAATATAGTTCTATTAAGTGAAAATGAACATGGAATATACGGGGAAAATCCAAAGAACTGTCTGGATATTTTGCAGTCGATAAATAGCCCGCATTTAAGATGTCTTTTTGACCCGGGAAATTTTATTGTTGAAGGTACAAAACCGTTTGATGAAGCGTATCCACTGCTATCAAATTATATTGAATATGTTCATATGAAAGATGCCATATACGCTCCGGGCGAAATAAAAGCAACACTTCCTGGTGAAGGAGAAGGCCAGATAAAGGAAGTATTAAAAGCATTAAAAGAAAAAGGATACAAAGGTTTTGTATCTTTAGAACCGCATCTGAGCATATCATTAAAATTTGCCGGTGTTAGCGGCGATATACTTTTTAAGAATGCGATTCGTTCTCTTAAAAAAGTAATAAGTGAAATAGGCGGTTAAAAAGGCAAGTAAAAAGTAAAAAGTTTAAATTAAATCTTTATTTCTATTTTAACTTATAATTTTAACTTGAATTTATAGGGGGGATTGTGAAAAGGTATGTAATGGTTGGTGCAAGCGGCAGAGGTTTATTGATGTATGCAAAACCGATACAGGAAAGATTTTCTGACGTAGCACAGGTAGTCGGTATCTTTGATGTTAATCCTTTACGTTCAAAAAAACTCAGGGACATGGCTGGCTTAAATTGCAAAATATATACAGATTTTGACAAAATGATAAAAGAAACAAAACCCGATGCAGCGATTGTAACCACAGTAGATAAATTTCATCATATATATATAGTAAAAGCGCTGGATGCCGGAATAGATGCAATTACAGAAAAACCTATGACAATTGATGCGGAAAAATGCAGAGCAATACTGGATGCTGAAAAAAGAACCGGTAAAAAAGTAATAGTAACATTTAATTACCGGGTTACATCTTACATGACAAAAATAAAAGAGCTAATCTCGGAAGGTATAGTCGGAAAAATTCTTAATGTTGATTTTGAATATATGCTGGATACGTCGCATGGTGCGGATTATTTCCGCAGGTGGCACCGCAGAAAAGAAAACTCAGGCGGACTTTTAGTTCATAAATCAACCCATCATTTTGATTTGATCAACTGGTGGCTCGGTGAAAGACCTGAAACATTAATGGCGTTTGGTTCTTTGCGTTTCTACGGACATTCCCGTAAAGAACGCGGTGAAAGATGCCTGACATGCAAATATACAAATACTTGCGAGTTTTATTTTGATATCGCTAAAGACATAAAAAGCGGTTTCCCGTCAAAAGACATGTATTTAGAAACTGAAAGTGCAGATAAATATTACCGTGATAAATGTATCTTTGCTGATGAGATTGATATAGAAGACACAATGAGTGTTAATCTTAAATATTCCGGCGGTGCTTTATTAAGTTACTCTCTAATAGCACACTGTCCGTATGAAGGTTTAAAAATATCAATTAATGGTGTTAAAGGAAGATTAGAAATACGTGAATATCATACCGGTATAAGAGCATGTGAACTTAATTACTCTCTTAAATTTTATAACAGAAAAGGTGAAATGCTTGAATACATCGTACCAAAAGCAACCGGAAGCCACTGGGGCGGCGATGCCCGTCTGCAGGACTTGGTTTTCCGTAAAGGAGTACCTGACCCGTTAGGATACAAAGCAGGTTCATATGACGGTAGTATTTCTATATTAATAGGTATAGCCGCTAATAAATCAATTAAAGACGGCAAAGCAATAAAAATAAACGATTTGGTGCCGTTAGATAAGTATTTCGGAAAGTTGAAGCAAAAAAGTTCATAGTTCATAGAAAGAAAAACATAGAACATCAGAACAAAAGAACATCAGAACAGTAGAACGCAGTTGGTTAAAGGGGGTTTATAGCATGGAAATAAAGATATTTGTTGACAAAGCGGAAATGGGAAAAGTAGTAGCAAAAAAAGCAGCAGAAATATTAAAAGAAGCAATAAAACTAAGAGGAAAGGCAAGTTTTATTTGCGCAACAGGTGCCGCACAATTTGATTTTCTGGAAGCGCTAACAAAAGAAAAAGGTATCGACTGGAAAAAAACCGCAATGTTTCACTTGGATGAGTACGTAGGAATAAGCGAAAATAGTCCTGCCAGTTTCAGAAGATATTTAAGAGAACGCCTTATCACCAAAGTAAGGCCCGGTGAAGTAAATTTAATAGACGGTGATTCGGTAAGAGCAGAATACGAATGCGAAAAACTAAGTAAAATAATATCTCAGTACAAAATTGATGTAGCATTTGTCGGCATAGGTGAGAATTGCCATTTGGCATTTAATGACCCGCCGGCAGATTTTAAAACGGATAAACCTTTTATAGTTGTAGAATTAAATGACCGATGCAAGCAGCAGCAGGTTAACGAGGGCTGGTTCAAAACAAAAGAAGACGTACCAAAACACGCGATTACAATGACAATAACCCAGATAATGAAAAGCCAGAATATACTATGTTTGGTACCTGAAAAAAGAAAAGCAGAAGCAGTAAAAAATTGTTTAGAAGGCGATATATGTTCGGACCATCCGGCATCAATTTTAAGAATGCACCCGAACGTATATTTTTACCTTGATAAAGAATCGTCAAGTTTGTTAAGCAAAAAAAAATCAAAATAAATTGGTAAGGGGGCCCCGCTCGAAAATGTTGTAGAAAGGGTTTTCGTTAAATTAGATAATATTTTATTAGCATTATAAATCTACATTTTCATACGGGGTAAAAAAAATGAAATTAAAAAATGTTTTAGTATTTGCAGCACATGCTGATGACGAAATAATCGGTTTAGGCGGAACAATAGCAAGGTTATCCAAACAAGGCAGCAAGGTAACTGTTGTAATATTTACATCCGGCGAAACTGCATATTGCAACATAAAATTAAAAGACAAAATAGCGTCAATGAGAAGTTTGGAAAGTTGTAAATCAGCCAAATTGCTTGGAATAAGTGAGAAAATCAATTTGGGACTTCCATGCCAGGCGGTTGAAAATAACCGCAAACTATTCCAAGAATGCACAAGATTAATCCGCAAATATAAACCCGATGTAATATTCACGCATTATGACCAGGATAAACATCGTGACCATAGGGCAATCTCTGCGGTAACCCAGGAAGCACGCTGGAAAGCAACAGAAAAAGTATTAGTGGACATGGGCGAACCTTTCTATACGCAAAGAATGTATTTTTACGAAATATTTGAATTGTTTACCTCACCTTCAATTGTTGTCGATGTAACATCCACAATTGATAAAAAAATAACTGCAATGAAAACACAGAAAAGCCAGCTGGATGTATTACCCGGAATTGCAGAATATATTGACGGCTTAGCAAAAGCCCGCGGATATTTGTGCAACACCAAATATGCCGAAGCGTTTTTAACTTCGGATTTCATCCCCAAAAAAGTTACAAACGACTTAGAGTTGTTCTGATGTTAAGGTGTCATTCCCGAACCTGCCTGCCGGTAGGCAGGTTTAGTTATCGGGAATCCAGTTAGTAGCCGTCATTGCGAACGCTAGTGAAGCAATCCCATGAGATTGCCACGCTCCCGTTGGTCACTCGCAATGACAAGCATACTTTTTTAAATCAGAATTACTTTGTTTTAATCTCTGTAATCGTTTTTAGAAATCCCCGTAATCTGGAGAGTATTCTATGAATAAAAAAATAGAAATAAAATCAGGTAAAGTATCAATGGAAGCGGAATTAAACGACTCAAAAACATCCGAGCTTATTTATAATTCGCTTCCTATGGAATGTGACGCAAATACATGGGGCGAAGAAATATATTTTCCGATACCTGTAAAAGCAAGATTAGAAAACGGCGTAAGCGTAGTAAAAGAAGGCGACTTAGGATACTGGCCGCCCCAAAATTGTTTCTGCATGTTCTTCGGTAAAACCCCGGTATCTACTGACACTGAAATCCGTCCCGCATCCGCAGTATCTCCAATCGGCAAAATGCTCGGCAATCCCAAAGAATGGAAAAAAGTCAAAGACGGCGATAAAATAGTTATAGAAAAGGTAGAATGATATTATTGAAAAACTTGTTTTTGAAGTCATTCTGAGCCGTAGGCGAAGAATCTCTTTTCGTCAACACCGAGATCTTTCTCCCGATAAATCGGGATCGGGATGACTGCTTGAAGAACTTTTTTAACGATCTCACAATACACCCATCCTTTCAAATAAATTAAAATTATTCACTTGACTAATCTCATATAATCTCATATAATCTCATATAGTTAAAATATGAGGTGATTTATAATGATTGATAGATTTAATAAACGTATCGAAAATATTGCATCAGAATTATGGGCGAAAATAGCCAGAATTGATGAACTAAAAGGTCAGTGGACCGGAGGGGTTAATTTTTCGCCTCAGGTTCTGGGACGACTTAAAAAATCGGTATTAATTACTTCAACCGGTGCTTCTACCCGTATTGAAGGTGCTCACCTTTCTGATCAAGATATTGAAAAACTGATGCGCGGAATTGGCATTCAAAAATTTACTGACCGCGACAAACAAGAAATAAAAGGATACTATGAATTACTAGAAAATGTTTTTAATTCATGGCAACATATTAAATTATCAGAAAGCACTATAAAACACTTTCACAAGGAATTGCTTAAATATGTTGATAAAGATAAACTTCATAGAGGGGAATATAAGAAAAGGGAAAATAGGGTCGATATGATAGATTTTAAAGGTAAAGCCGTAAAACTTTTTGATACTACGCCCGCATATCTAACTTCGAAAGAAATGTTAGAATTAGTTGAATCAACACAAAAAACATTTAATGAAAAAAAATTCCATCCGCTTTTAATAACGGGTAATTTTATCGTTGAACTTTTAAACATTCATCCTTTTCAAGATGGTAACGGTCGTATTTCAAGAATACTTACCAATTTGATGTTACTTAAAAGCGGTTATCTATTTATGCCCTATATATCACACGAGAAATTAATAGAAGATAATAAACAGGAATATTATATAGCATTAAGAAAAAGTCAAAAGACATTCAAAGCCGGTCATGAAGATATTACTGCATGGCTTAATTTCTTTTTTAATATTATCCTAACGCAGTCAAAAATGGCCATTGAGTTACTATCAAAAGAAAATATTGAAACAATATTGTCACAAAAACAACTGGCTATATGGCAATATTTACAGACAGTAAGCGAAGCAACTCCCGGCGATATTGCCAGTAAAACTAAAGTAGCCCGTCCTACAGTCAGTCAAACGTTGAGTAAACTTACACAACTTAAAAAGATTGAGCGGCTTGGGCTTGGCAGAAGCACAAGATATAGAAAGTTAAAATAAGCGGACGATATATAGGTAGCTGTCCCTAATTAATTCTAATTAATTCTTGATATTATTACTAATAAGTAGTAATATTAATTTTAGTTATAGTTAAGCGTAATGTTTTGAGGTGATAAAAAAATGAATATTGTTAAAGATGACAATAATTATGGGAAATTTTTAAGAGAAATAAAAGAACGGATTTACAGGTCGCAGTATGATGCGTTGAAAGCAGTAAACAAAGAACTTATTTCTCTTTACTGGGATATAGGCAGGGATGTAGTTGAAAAACAAAAACTGTTTGGATGGGGCAAGTCAGTTGTAGAAAAACTTGCAAAAGATTTGCAAAAAGAATTTCCCAAAATACATGGTTTTTCTTCAAAGAATATCTGGCGGATGAAACAGTTTTATCAGGTATACTGCGATAACCCAAAACTCTCACCAGTGGTGAGAGAAATAGGTTGGACACATAATATTATAATAATTATGGGTTGTAAAAATGATTTGGAGCGGGAATTTTATATCAAAATGACGAAAAGATACGGATGGTCAAAAAATGTTTTAATCCATCAGATTGAGAATAAATCATATGAAAAATTTCTTTTAAACCAGACTAATTTTGATAAAACTGTTCCAGAAAAATACAGACATCAGGCAAAATTTGCAGTTAAAGACGAATATACTTTTGATTTCTTAGAATTGAGCGAAGAACATTCGGAGAAACAGTTGGAAGTAGAATTGATTAACAATATAAGAAAGTTTCTAATTGAAATGGGTGGTTATTTTGCTTTTGTAGGGAATCAATATAGAATTGAGGTTGAAGACAACGAATATTTCATAGATTTACTTTTGTACCATAGAGTGTTAAGGTGTCTTGTTGCTGTTGAACTCAAAATAGGTGATTTTAAACCGGAGTATGCCGGAAAGATGCAATTTTATTTATCTGCTTTGGATGATAAGTCTAAACTAAAAGATGAGAATCCTTCTATCGGGATAATACTTTGTAAGTCAAAAAAACGTACAATTGTTGAATATGCCCTAAGAAATGTCAATAAACCGATAGGCATTGCCATATATAAGATAACCGATAAATTACCAAAGAAGTTACAAAAATATTTACCGTCACCAAAAGAGATTTCGGAAATATTAAAGAACATGTAAAGAAATATGAAACTATGTTTTGACCATAAAATTAAATTACGAAATAAGGGGGACGGTCCTAATTATTTAGCATTAACAGCTGTTCCTATTAATATTCCAGAAAACTATAGAGAAAACTAGTAAGAAAACTGTAGAGAAATAAAAAATGAAAATAGCAAATTGACAATATATGTTGACGGAAAAGAGCGTTTGAAAAAAGATTTAAGCTTTTGGAAATATAAAAATTACTATAAAATTGGATGTTACCCGCAGGAACACAAAGGCCATTTCCAAGTATACGTAAAAAACCTTAAGGTAAAATAAAATAAGGGGAATATGTAGGTAGCTGTCCCTATTAATAAAATTGAAATTACTATAAGATTGGCTGCTATCCGCAGGAACATAAAGGCCATTTCCAAGTATATGTAAAAAATCTTAAGGTAAAATAAAATAAGCGGACAATATATAGGAGCTGACCCCTTAAATATTAAACACCTTAAACAAAAATTACTCGCTCATGAACAGCCAAAAGGGACCCCAAAAACAAGTCAAAACCAATAAAACACCGAAATATTTATCAGCTCATACAATTCCTTGATTTTTAACTATGAAGTAGTATAATAAAACATCGGGAATAAGAAATCACTAGCCGAAAGTTATGAAATTCAAAGAAACCGAAACTCTTGAATTAAAAAAATCCACTTCTGAATTAAAAGAAGCAATAATTTCTATATCATCCATCCTTAATAAACACAGGCAGGGCGAATTGTATTTCGGAATAAAAAATGACGGTACTGTGTGCGGGCAGGATGTAACAGAAAAAACCTTGAGAGAAATATCAAATTTTATTTCCGACAATATAGAGCCTAAAATCTATCCTGAAATATCCCAGATAAAACTGAACAGTAAGTGTTGTATTAAAATTCACTTCAAAGGCAATGATGTGCCTTATCTCGCTTTTGGCAGGGCATACATCAGAGTAGGAGATGAAAACAGACAGTTGAGTGCAAGAGAACTGGAACGTCTGATACTTGAAAAGAATAAGGATAAAATGCGATGGGATACTGAAATTTGCCCAAAAGCGCAATTAAAAGATATTAGTTCTGCAAAAGTCAAAGAATATCTTAAAAAATGTGGATTGAGTTACGATACATTCGAAGGATCACTGAAAAAATTAAATCTTGTTACGGAAAGCGGCAAGTTGCTGAACGCGGCTGTTATACTTTTTGGCAAAAGACCGCATACCTTTTTTCCAAATGCAAAATTAAGATGTGCTGTCTTTGCGACTACAGATACCGTAACTTCTCTTGATATGAAAGATTTTGAAGGTGACTTATTTTACCTGATTAAACAGGCGGAAGAATATGTGTTACAGAATATTCATATAGGCATGAGGTTGGAAGGACTTTATAGAGTAGATGTCCCGGAGATAGACAAAGAAGCGTTTAGAGAAGCCATAATCAATGCTTTCTGTCATAGGGATTACCATAAATATGATTCTGTAAATATAGCAGTATTCAAAGACAGGGTTGAAGTCCGCAGTCCGGGTCTATTATATGGTGGGCTTACAATAGCACGGATAAGATATGAAATGGTTTCTGTAAGAAGGAATGAACTTATCGCTGAGTTATTTCACCGGATACACTTGATAGAAAGATGGGGTAAAGGTATAAAGCTGATACTTGCCAAAGAGCCTAAAACCATCTTCAAGGAAGTTGGAACATTATTCATCACAGTATTCAAAAGAAAGAATATCGTAACCCCCCAAGATGCCACCCAAGTTACCACCCAAGCCGGCTTAAGTGAATTAGAAACAAAAATATTAAATCAAATTTTAAGGAATTCTAAAATATCGAGGACTGGAATATCCAAGTATCTGAAAATCAGTCCGAATACCGTTAAAGAATATTTACAAAAATTGAAAAAGAAGAACGTACTGAAAAGAGTCGGGCAAACAAGCAGCGGACATTGGGAAGTTGTAGAGAAATAAAAAAGAAAAAGTCCATAAACACTTATTTTGTATAATGGTGAAAAGTCTTAAAAGGAAAAAGGAGTAAAATATGTCAGAAGATAAACTAAAACATTTGGAATTTATTCAAAACATAATAACAAGAATGAATACGAATTCTTTTCAAATAAAAGAATGGACAATTGCAATAGTATCAGCACTTTTAGCTTTATATGCATCCACAAATAATATAAGTTTTGTTTTGTTGGGTATTTTTCCTACGTTTTTATTTTGGTTTTTAGATTCTTATTATTTAATGCAAGAAAGAAAATTTAGGGGATTATATAATGATGTTGCCTGTGTTTCAAAAGACCTAATAGAAATAAAGGTATTTAATATGAATCTCGATTCATATAAGAAAGGTAAATATTCTTATTTTAATGTGTTCCGGACGTGCACAATATGGCCTATGTATTTATTTATAATAGTCTTGTTATCTATTATTTTTTTTAAAATATTTTGAGAGAATAACATAATATGAATAAAGTATTTTATAGTTTTCATTTTGACAATGATGTAATGCGCGTTCAACTAATTAGACAAATGGGTGTTGTAGAAGGCAATGAGCCTGTTTTGAAAAATGTGTGGGAAGAAGTTAAAGGAAGGGGAGATGCTGCTGTAGAAAAATGGATTGATGATAATATGAAATACCGTTCTTGCGTTATAGTACTAATCGGGGAAAAGACTTCGGGCCAGAGGTGGGTTAAATACGAAATAAAAAAAGCATGGGAAGATAAAAAAGGACTTTTTGGTATTTATATTCATAATTTAAGAGATGCTCGCCGTTCAAAGATTCCGCCTTGTTTTGGAAAATGTAGTCAAGGACAAAATCCTTTTGAGCAGTTTACTTTTAGCTACGGGAGTAAGTTATCGGACGTCATTAAGTGCTATGACCCAAATCCGGATGATGCGTACAATGATATTGCAAACAACATTGAAAAATGGGTAGAAAATGCTATTGAAATGAGAAAATAATTATCAAAAGTGGAGTAATGTTCTTAGAGCATAAAGATGAAAAATGAAAATGCAATAAAATATATAGAAAATCTTATTAAAGGGTTGGTTCCGACTGCAAATGTAAACCATTCTGTGACACCCGGTTTTCATAGTGATTATGATTTTAGAATCGAGATTAATAATAATACAATAATAATAAAATTTTTACGAGAGCTGGTCGATGATTTTGAAAATTTAATAAATAAATCAACAGATGAAAATCAGTATAATGATTTAAAATCAAGAATTGATTTTAAGATATATATTGAATTGGGCAAAGAAGGTGTTGTTCCTGATTTAAATATATCACAAAAACTTTTAGATGAAAAAAGAGAGTGGGTAAAAGATTATAGGGTAAATGTAGAATTTAATGAAACTATAAACAATACAATTTATAATGGTCTTTTGAAATTGGAGTCTTTCTTAAATAATCTGATAAATAATTATAAAACAAGTAATAAGGGTATAAATAACGAAAAGGATTTTATAAGTAACTTAATCAATTACTTCAAAAATAATAAAAGTTTTAATGATAATGGTGTTAGTGATGAAAGTCTCGGTTTTCTTAAAGCAGCAGCAATTGCTGAAATCATAGAAAAAGAAAAAATTAGAAAAAATACTTATATTAAAAGAATTAAAGATGATATAAATAAAGAGATATATAATATCGTTTCTACGTTGCGTGGAATTCATTTTATTAATATAAAATTACCAGAATGCATAAAAGATTACGTAAAAAATCATGAAAACATCAAAAACAATAACTCATTTATTGGTACTCAAAAAAATGATACAGCTGTTAAAAAAAAAGAATTCAATCGTAAAACATTAAATATTAAATTAACAACAGGAATAGAGGATAAGTCTCGGAAAACCAAAAAATCCAAAAATAGAAATAAAAATGTTAAGACAAAAAGTTGCTGTATTTTTGTTAGTTATTCAACAATCAATAGGGAAATTGCAAGTAATATTAAAAGTGAGCTAGAGCAATATGGTATTTCTACTTTTCTTGCACATCATGATATAACACTGTCGTCGATTTTTAAAAACAAAATTATTCATGAATTAAAGCATTGCAAATTCTTTATGCCTATAATAACAAGTGATTTTAGGGCGTCCAAGTGGACAGATCAGGAGTCCGGAATTGCTTTTATTTATAATAAAGAAATCCTGCCGGTAAAGGTTCAGGATATTAATCCTTACGGTTTTTTGGATATTTTTCAAGCAATACCTTTAAAGGGTAACGATTATACAGGGTTATGCAGAGATATAGCTTATCAGGTTTTTACAAAATCTAAGGATAAATTCACTAAAATAAACATAAAAAAAAGAATGATAAATATTTTCAAAAATAGTGGTTCATATAGAGGTGCTGAAGAAAACATTAGAGAACTATTAAAATATGAAAATTTTACAAAGAGCCAGATAAATGAAATTGTTGAGGCCATGCTTTCTAATAATCAAATTCTTCAGGCAACATATACGATAAAACCAATTAAAACTCTAGTCAAAAAGTGTAAGAGAAATATAGATAAAGTTAATTTAAATAACCTGGATGACTATATGAATAAATACAGAAAAGAGGAATGGAATAATAAGTAATTAATGGAGATACGACGTGAAACTTAGTGATAATGAAAAAAGAGATGCGATAAAGTTGCTTCAAGAAGGTAAACCGCTGCCTGATAAATACCGCTTTCTTTTGTTTCAGGATGATCGGGAAGTAGAACTCACGTGGAACGGAAAGACACAAGCGGTTTGTAATCTTGTTCTGCCATTTCAGACTATTGAACATATTGATGAGCCGAGAAGCGCTCGAATTGAAAAAGGAAAAGATCAACTAGCCCTTTTTGACACATCTGGAAGGCAGATTAAAGGATGGACGAACAAACTTATCTGGGGTGATAATAAGCTGATTCTTTCCTCTCTTAAGAATGGTCCAATGCGACGTGAGATTGAAAAACAAGGCGGACTGAAACTTATTTATATAGATCCACCGTTTGATGTTGGAGCTGATTTCTCTATGAATTTGGAAATCGGAGACGAATCTTTTACTAAGAAACCGTCTGTTATTGAAGAAGTCGCTTATCGGGACACATGGGGAAAAGGGGCGGATAGCTTTATTGCAATGATTTATGAGCGATTAAGGCTCATGCATGGCCTTTTGGCAGACGATGGCAGTATTTATGTTCATTGTGATTATCGTGTATCAGCTTACATGAAGCTTATTCTTGATGAAATATTTAGTGAAACTAATTTCCAATCAGAAATTATTTGGAAACAAACGCGTGCAAAAAGCACTGGTTTTAATAATTTTGGACTTGAACACAACTCTATATTTTATTTTTCGAAAAATAACGATAACCAATTATGGGAAATGCAATATAAGAATTATGATGTTGATAAAGAAGATCGCTATTATTGTTATTTTGAACAAGAAAATGGCGAATACACTAAATATACTAAGTCAGAAATGAGACAATTTAGGGAGTCTCAAAATATACCAAAGGGAAGAAGGTTTGCACTTATTCCATTGCTTAACATGAATAAGAACCGGCAGAATTTAAAATATGAATATAAAGGTTTTACAGAAACATGGGCAACAACTAGAGAAAAAATGCTTGAACATGAAAAAAATGGTCTCATAGTTCAAACATCACCAGATGCAATGCCTCTCAAAAAACAATATTTTGATAATATGGAAGGCGTTAAAGTTGGGACTTTATGGGACGATATTTATCCTGTTAATTCACAAGCAAAAGAGAAAGTAGAATATCCTACCCAAAAACCCGAAGCATTACTTGAAAGAATTATTAAAACCTCCTCTAATGAAGGCGATTTGGTTGCCGACTTCTTCTGCGGTTCAGGAACAACATTAGCTGTTGCTGAAAAGTTAGGGCGTAAATGGATTGGTTCAGATCTCGGCAGATTTGCAATTCATACATCTCGTAAACGGCTTATTCAGGTTCAGCGAGAAATGAAAAAAGAAGGCAAGAATTTCAGGGCATTTGAAATTCTTAACCTTGGTAAGTATGAACGTGAACAATACATTAATGTAGATATTGATATTCGGGAGCAAGAAAAACAGCAGATTTTAGAGAATAAGGAAAAGCAGTTTATTGAGTTGATTCTTTCTGCTTATAGTGCCCAGTCTGTGGATTCTTACAATTCATTTGTCGGTAAGAAACGTGACCGGCTTGTTGCAGTTGGGCCTATTAGTACGCCGATATCATCCGCTTTTGTTGATGAAGCAATAAAGGAATCTCAGGATAAGGGTATAACGAAATTTGATGTTTTGGGTTTTGATTACGAGATGGGGATTGACTTTGCCGAGCTTAGCCGGCAGGGTGTTGATGTACAGTTTAAGGTTATTCCCCGTGAAGTCTTTGACCGCCGCGCAGTTGAAAAAGGGCATGTGAAATTCTATGATGTTGCCTATATTGAAATAAAACCGATAATCAAAGGGCGTGGAGATAATAAAACGATAGCAGTTGAACTATGCGATTTTAGTGTATTTTATAATCAAGACAGCGTTGAAGAAACAGAGGGTTCGCTTAAAGAAGGTTCAAGCAAGATTGTTATTGAAAATGGACAAGTCATAAAGGTATCCAAAGACAAAAAAACAGCGGTTGTAACGAAAGAAGTTTTAACGAAGAAATGGACGGACTGGGTAGATTATTGGTCGGTTGATTTTAATATGGAAAGCAAAAAAGAGATTATACGGGTACCCAAAAAGGAGCCTGTTCAACAAAAACTTGATGGTACTATAAACGCCACGCAGATAAAATTTCCTGAATATGATGAAGTATGGACAGGCGGATATATATTTGAAAACGAATGGCAATCGTTCAGAACGAAAAAAGATAGAAAACTTGAGATTATATCTGCTGAGAAAGAGGTTCCTAAAGGACGGCGTAAAATTGCCGTTAAGGTGGTTGATATATTTGGCAACGATACTACAAGAGTGATTGAGGTTAATATTCCATAATGGCACTACATAAAAATTTTCCTAAAAATAAGTTTATTGTATTAGACCCAGAAATCCGCTGGTTTCCGGCTGACGAGGTTTTGCGTGAGCAGGGGTATGAGAAACTGCTACCCCCATTTGTGCCGGAGTTAAGGAAACGAATTAAAGAGTGGCGGAATAAGAATTATGCTGGAGCAAGTACAACTTCGAAAGCCTTGCTTAACTGGTGGTTTAAAGAAGAACATTTTACTTGTGGGGCAGATGGCAATGCATTTCAATTTCAATATTATTTTGCACAAAGGGAAGCTGTTGAGACGATTATCTGGCTGTATGATGTTGCCGGAGTAAGAAATAAGTATGACCTTCTGCCATTTGATTCTCTGGGTCGTGTAAGTCCTAACATGTTTGATGAGGACTGGCTTAGGCTGGTTTTCAAGATGGCGACCGGAAGCGGTAAGACAAAAGTAATGAGCCTTCTTCTAGCGTGGTCTTATTTTCATAAACTATATGAGCCGGAATCAGAACTTTCCCGCAATTTTCTTCTAATAACACCGAATATTATCGTGCTTGAGCGCATTAAAACTGATTTTGATGGATTAAAGATATTCTATCAAGACCCTGTTTTACCGGACAACGGATATGAAGGCAGAAGTTGGCAAGATGATTTCCAAATAACCTTACATTTACAGGATAATTTAACCGCAATTTCCTCTACCGGTAATATTTTTCTTACCAATATTCACCGCGTTTATGAAGGTGATGTGAAAGAGTCGTCTTTCGGAGATGCGGATTTGACGGAATATTTTCTAGGTGAAAAACCCGTCACTAAAACGAACGAGTCTTTAGTGGAACTTAGCACTATTGTCAGGGATATCGATGAGATAGTTGTTTTTAATGATGAAGCTCACCATATTCATGACCCTAAAATGGCATGGTTTAAATCAATTCAAGATATAAATAATAAAATGAAACAGAAAGGCAAACAAATTTCATTACAAATAGACTGTACAGCAACACCGAAACATGATAACGGATCAATATTTGTTCAGACGATTTCTGATTATCCGCTTGTTGAAGCAATTCATCAAGGTATTGTTAAGACACCTGTGCTTCCGGATCAAGCAAGCCGGGCAAAATTACAAATAAAACAGAGTGCTATATTTACCGAAAAATACGAAGATTATATCAACCTTGGTCTTGAAGAATGGCGCAAGACATCTAAAGAACTCGAACCAACCGGCAAGAAAGCTATTTTATTTATAATGACAGATGACACAAAGAACTGCGATGAAGTACGTGCATACTTGGAAAAAAACTATTCTGATTTAAATGGTAAAGTGATGACGATTCATACGAATAAAAGTGGTGATATTTCGGAAAAAGTAACTGGTAAAGCAAAAGAAGAATTAGATTTATTACGGAAACAAGCCAATGCAATTGATGGTATGGCAAGTCCTTATCAGGTTATTGTCTCAGTCTTAATGCTTAAAGAGGGCTGGGATGTTAAAAATGTAACAACTATTGTCGGGCTAAGAGCATATGTAGCGGCATCAAACATTTTGCCTGAACAAACCCTTGGCCGCGGGTTAAGGCGGATGTTTTTTGGACAGGAAAATGTAGAAGAATATGTAAGTGTTGTTGGTACGCCGGCATTTATGGATTTTGTTGAGTCAATTAAGGCAGAAGGTGTTGAATTGGAAAAACGGAAGATGGACAGCACGACCAAAGCGATTACACCGACAGTTATTGAAATTGACCACGATAATCAAAAAAAAGATATTACAAAATTAGATATCGAACTTCCAATTTTAACACCGCGAATACAAAGAGAGTATAAAAATTTAGCAGATTTGAAAGTATCAGAATTTAAACACGTAAAGTTGAAGGTAAGGCAGTTTACTGAACAAGAACAGCGGGAAATTGTTTTTAGACATGTAATTGAAGAGAAGATTCATCATACGACAATTTTAGAAAGCAATATTGAGCCGAATTATCAGAGTGTTGTGGGTTTTTTTGCGCAGAGTATTATGCGAGAACTCCGGCTTTTCGGATGTTATGATATTTTATTCGGCAAGGTTAAAGAGTTTATTTATTCATTTTTATTTGAAACAGCAATTGATCTTAATGATAAAAATGTTTTAAGAAATCTTTCGGAAATTGAAGCAACAAAAACTATTATTCAAATATTTAAAAAGGAAATCAATGCGTTAACTGTGAAAGATGTTGGAGATACTGAGATAAAGAATTACATTAAGATTAGCAATTGCCGTCCATTTGTTGTCAATGACCGTTCTTATTTAGTACCAAAAAAAAGTGTTTTTAATAGGATTGTTGGAGATAGTCAATTCGAGCTTGATTTCTCTGATTTTCTTGAACGATTGGGAGATGACGAGATTATTTCGTTTGCAAAGAATTATTATGAAGTACATTTTAAAATAGATTATAAAAATGCTGACGGAACAATAGCGAATTATTACCCAGATTTCTTCGTAAAAACGGACGAAAAGACATTGTATATCGTTGAAACAAAGGGGCGAGAGGATTTGGACGACCCTTTGAAAATTAAAAGACTTGCTCAGTGGTGTGAAGATGCAAATAAACGTCAGATAAAAATCACATATAAAATGCTTTATGTAAAACAAGAAGATTGGGATAATTATAAGCCAAAAAAATGGAATGATGTGGTTAATCTATTTAAGTAGAAATATTTTAATTTTTTGGGGTGTTCAGTGAAAGACCTAGTAATGAGTCAAAAAATAGAAGGGCAGATATGATAGATAAAAAGCTTACAAAGATTGAAAACAAAATCATAGAAGTAAGAGAACAGAAAGTGATTCTTGATAGTGATGTGGCTGAACTTTACAGCGTAGGAACAAAAGATATAAACCGTGCTGTAAAAAATAATCGCAAGAAGTTCCCAGAAGGATATGTATTCTCTCTTTCGCAAGAAGAGAAATTAGAGGTGGTGAAAAATTTTCACCACAACTTCCCAAAGCATTTACCGAAAATGGGCTTTATATGCTTGCCACGATATTGAAGAGTCCCAAGGCTACCTAAACAACAATATACATTATTGAAACTTTTACAAGAATTAAGAATCTCTCACAAAATTTCAAAGCACTAACAACGGTACAAGACGAACAACAAAAACAAAGTTTACTTCAAAAGAGCGGAAAAATCATTGGTGAACTTTTGGATGATAATCTGGCAACAAGTGAAAAAGAGACAACTATAGAACTGAATCTTGCTGTATTGAAAGTTAAGCACACTGTCAAGAAAACAAAAAAACAATAAAAGATATAAAATCAAAATGCTTGTTAATTGCAATAAAGGTTGCATTTGAAATTTTGCTCTGATTACTCTAAAAATGAACAGAATTTGATAAAGATATAGATTGAAAATAATCACTGAAATTATTGGTGAAACTAGAACCACCACCGTAAAATTATGAAACTATCTCCTAAACAATTTTTAAAAACTAGACGACCAAGCCAATTTTCTGATACAAATTTTGTTAACGAGATTACGATAGATCGTTTAAAACTTGAACTTTATTTGGACACTCTATCTAGTAGAAGCCAAGAACTTGAATTTGAGGGTTTTTCGAAAAGCTTATGTCAAGTTGAAATATGTCCCAATCTTCTGCCTCATACAGGTCCTAGTGGCGGCGGTGACAGCAAAGTTGATTCTGAAACCTATCCAGTTTCTGATACCACTTCTTTGGCATGGTTCGTTGGAGTGGGAAATAAAGCAGCCAATGAACGCTGGGCATTTGCTTTCAGTATAAAAAAGGATTGGGAGCCAAAGGTTAAGGGGGATGTTAAAAAAATATACGAAACGGGCCGAGGGTATAAGGTCACTTATTTTGTATCGAATCAATATATTCCCGACAAGAAAAGGGCTGAGGTTGAAGATGAATTAAGAAAAAAATATGGAATCGATGTACGAATACTAGATAGAAATTGGATATTGGATAAAATTTTTAAAAACAGACGAGAGGACATAGTTAAAAAAGAGCTACATGTCGATGTCATTGAGGAAGTTAAAACAAAAAAAGGTCCGATAGATACACAAAAAGAAGAAGACCTTGTTACATTGGACAAAGAAATAGAAGATAGTATTAGTAAGGAGAAAATAGGAAGTTCAACAATAGAAGATGCAATTCGTTCAGCCATTTTAGCTCGTGAAATTGAAAAACCTCGAGTCGAAATTGATGGTCGCTTTGAACGGGCTGATAGGTTAGCTCAAAAATATGGGACGCCATACCATAAATTTGATGTTGTTTATCAGCACGCTTGGACCATATTTTGGTGGCACGAAGATTTTTCAACTTACATCGATTTGTATAAAAAAGTTGAAGAAAAGGCACTAAAGACAGATAACGTTTATAATTTGGAACGTTTAACTAACCTTTGGGTTTGTCTAAATAATTTGTACAATCAAGACAAAAAAATTATTGATGCTGATTTTTTAAAAACACACACAAAAATCCTTAAAGATAAGCTGGCTGAAATTGCTCAAGCAACTGAAGCAAAACCAAGTGCTTCAGTTTATGCAAAAACGCTGATTTTAGAGATTGATCTTGATGAAAAAATATTTTTAGGCGAAAACATCGATCAAACACTTGTTGATTTAACCCTTGTAGTAAAAGAATCGAAACACCTTATTGGTTTTCCTTTTAAAACACTCATTCAAGTTTTAACAGAAATTAGCAAAGCATTAGAAGATAGTCCAAAATATAAAGATTTATTTAAAACTATTCTTGAAGTAACAGAAGAAAGAGACGGTGAGTTGGCATCAGCCAAACTCATGTTGGATCGTGGCGAGAAACTCATGTTCTTAGAACGCCCGTACGAAGCCATTCAAGAACTGGGTATTGCATTGAGAAAGCTTTATCAAAATGAAAGCAAAGATGATGAAGTAAGAGCATTATATATAATTAGTGTTGGTTATGAACAGGTAGGACTATTTTGGGCCGCTCGTGGAGCTCTACTTTCTGCCGCATCATTAGCTATAAGTGATTTTTGGCATTACGGAGAGATAAACACAATGCAAGCGGCCTGTTATAAACGTTTGAAATGGCTAGAATTAAGGTTGGGTCGTTTACCACAAGCCCTAGATTGGCATCAGCTTGATTTTACTGTAAGCAACATACTTGTAAGCAAGGGATTCTGTGCAGAAAGCCTAACTGAGCAAGTTAATATATTCGATATGGCGTTGGGAGTTTTATTCTTAAGGTCTGATTTAGTCACACTAAAGGCATTGGAATACTTGCCAGATGTATTAGAGAACTTGGGGTTGAACTTCTCTCCAGTTGCTTTAATTTATGCGTTAGGTTGTAAAGAAAAACTCCCTGCCGATTTTACAGCGGCTATCCCACCAGCAGAGATGGATGATTTTTTTGTTCAATGGGCTAAGAAGTATTCCCCGGAATACTTGCCTACAGTTTTTGCTTCTACTGAAGGTAAAACAACTCAATTAACTTCGCACGTGTTGGGCTGTGAGATTGTTGTAAATACCGAAAATCAATCTCCCTGTTCGGAGGTGGCCGAGTCCGTTCTTTCGGCCATTGAAAGTTTCCTTTCGACTGGAACATTGCGTCATGCTTTTTCGCATGAATCCGTAGTGGAGATTAACATCGATTCTTTAGGCCAAGATGAATTAATTGAATTCAGGGTTGAAGATGGGGGTGATAAACCGATTATTAATGTCCATTGTAAAAACTTTAATCCGCATAGTGTCACACATACTGAACAAGAGAAATTACAAGATATTATTTTTAAATTATTGGTTGAAACTATCGCTCGATTTGTGATGTTTAAGGACAATGAAAAAGATCTTCTGGCAATTATGAAAGGAGAAAGGGCTTTTGAACGTGCTCTTAGCTTCTCGAGTTCTTTCGTTACACTAGGTAATGTCTTAGGATACAAACCAAAGACCCGAATATCTGGTTGGTTTGATGACAAAAAGCAGAGTTATAAATTAGTACGAACAGAACCCCTGAGTTTTCCTGAAATACCATTAGAAGTTTCCAAAACACAAACAAAAAAAACAGGAGATAACCCTCTTTCAGTTGCGAAGCATACTGATATACAAACAATTTCGATTATTAGAAATGTACTTTGGAACCAAGCAAAATGGATTGGGGCTGGATATATGTTTATGCCTGAGCGACCACCCATATTTGCGATTATTTTTAAAGATATTGAGTCTGGAAAGAAAATATTTGCCGGCTGGAAAAATAAGTTTGGAACAGAAGATGTTAAGGAAATGATACGAATAACTATTTTAACTAGTTTTGATAAGGATAATCCTCTCTATTATAAAGTTGGTGTGGGAGCAAATATAAAATTTCTTAAAAAAGAAAAATCTAGTTTATCTGCTAATTTTATGACGACAGCACGTATCCATGTTATGACCCCAAAATCTCTTCAAAACTTAAACTCATTTAAATCAGCATATAATCAATTTGGATATTATTTACTTGCACCTGCTTCTATCGTCAAAGATGGAGCACCGGATATTGTTATTGACTATGGAATTGTAAAAAGAGAAATACACTTTAAAGAAGCATCAGAAATAGGCCCGAATGATATAGATATAGTCTTAATTAGCCCCAAAAACAGGCCGAACAAACTAAAAGAAGGCATATAAGAAGTTTTGTAAAAAAAGTATGGGGACAGTTCTGATACTTTGATTTCTCCACTTTTGAATGAATTTGACAGTTATCATTTTGAAGTAAAAATGCAAGATAATCTTCTCAAATATTGAATAACTATGAGAACAACCGCAATTTATGTCAGAGTTTCTATGACACTTAACTAGCACCAAGAGGTAAAAATGCAATACCAATACAAACGAGAACCATTGTCCAGCGATGATGCAAATAAGCTGGTAAATGCCTGTAATACATTAAAAGAAAAACTAATTATCTTTACACTATTAGATACCGGAATGCGAGTATCAGAGTTAGAATCACTTAATAAAAAAGACATTCAATGGCAGGAAAGAACATTTTATATATACGGTAAGAAGTCAAAAAGAAGAATATTGCCAATGACGGAACGTGTCTATGTTGCAATGCAATCATGGTTTACCATACAGGATAAAATAGGGATGTGTAAACGGACAATACAATTTATTGTAAAACGTATTGCCACTGCATAGAAAAAATCTTTTTAAAATAAAAAAGTCTTGAAAGCTTTATCCTGCATCCAGAAGACCACGCCTAAAAGTGCGGATGAATGGTCTTCGGGCAGGATTCCGCTCCGTGGAATCCTGAGACAAAAGATACCACGTTCATTCTCCGTAGTCCGCCACTTCCGCCATCTGGCGGATCAAAAGCGGACGAAGGATGAAGGTTTTCAACCCGTGGAGCTTCATCTAAATAAGGTAATATTTATTATACTTATAGGGTTAACCAATAAAGTATAATAGGAGCGACTCAATACAAAATCCGTTTGTTTATGGACAGGAAGAAGTTTGTTATACTTTTCTTCTGAGGTATTACAAGTTAATGGTAATGTTTTTAATAAAAAAGGTATGTATAATTTTGCAATTGATAGTTATAAGAAAGCAATAGAAATGCTTTTAAACAAAATGCCTCCCGACGTTCTCTGGACACTTTCAAAAACCGTAATAAAAACCCTGATAGAAACCGGCAAATAAGAAATCTTGTTTTTACCGTCATAATGTTATATAATTAAAATACTGGTTATAGCGTCCTAGAGTTATAGGGTTATAGAGTTAAAAGATTCTAACTCTACGAACGCTAAAACGCAACAAACTCTACAAACTCTTTAATATGGAATATAAATCTGATTTTTTAATTATTGGTTCCGGTATCGCCGGGCTTTCATTGGCTTTGCGGCTTGAAGAATTCGGTTCCGTTTGCATTATCACAAAACGCGGCACTTCCGATTCAAATACTTTTGAAGCACAGGGCGGTATCGCTTGCGTTTGCCAAAAAAAAGATAATTTTCAGAAACATATAAAAGATACTTT
>Ga0208246_1000038_pt1 | contig 148164 bp, 124 predicted proteins | sample RifOxyD2_FD_184039 | JGI IMG/M metagenome (GOLD analysis project Ga0208246, IMG submission 184039) | Soil microbial communities from Rifle, Colorado - Rifle Oxygen_injection D2 (SPAdes) | ecosystem: Environmental > Terrestrial > Deep subsurface > Rock core/Sediment | place: Rifle, Colorado... | reverse complement strand
TGTACAATTAAAAAAGGTGATTAACGAAAAAGTTAAAAAAATCAAGAAAATGCAATCATTAACAAAGTAAGATAATATATGCCTCAACCAGAGGCAGTAAAGTTAGATTTTTAAATGTCTAAATGCGGGGGTCTTGAGCTGATGAGAAGCAATGGACACGAACTCGGTTTTTATTTTTTCAATCTTTCTTTCGCGAGTTACATCATGAAACACCGCCACGCAGCCGATAACCTTGCCTGTTTTATCCCTGAGCGGGGCAGCACTGTCTGTCACCGGTATCTGAAAACCCTTTTTAGTTATCAACATGGTATGATTCATCATTTTTTGCGTTTTCCCCGTTTTTATAACTTTTTCAATAAAAATACGATTTGGCTTTTGATTTTTTTCAAAAACAAATTTAAAAAACTTATCATATCTTTGGTTGATTATTTCATTGACGGTATATCCGCTCATTTTGGCCGCCACTTCATTTAATAACAAAACCTGATATTTATCATCAACCACAAAAACTCCATCGCCTATACTTTGAATAATCGTATTCAACCTATCTTTTTCCTCACTAATTAAGATTGCCTGATTTTGTATTTGTTGGTTATTCTTTCTTCGTTCATAAACACTGGAAATAGAGCTAGCTACTGTTTGCATCAAATTCACTTCCGATTCATCCCAATTTCTATATTCCCAAACCTCATCAAGACCCATAAATCCAAATCTTTGCCCATTTATATTTATTAGCGGCAGCACCAAAATTGACTTGATGTTTTGCGACTCCAGGTTTGCGCGCAAATCGGGAGAAAGCCTGGAAATATTATCAGCAAGCAATACCCCTTTTTGATCCAAAATTTCTTCCCAGCCCGGCATCTTGCTATATGGTATGTTTTGTAAATTTTTAATTTGCGGCTCTATTTTTGGGGCGCACCACTCAAAAGTATTGCTGGAATTTTTCCCATCTAAACTGTCTTCAAAAATATAAACCCGGCTAATACCCATATGTTCACCGATTTTTTTTAATACATTATTTATTTTTTTATTGAAATCACCATGTTGATTCAATTGAATCGAAATACTGGCTAATAATTTCTGTTGATCAAAATTCTTTTTAATTTGTCTTTCTGTTCTTTTTCTTTCAGTAATATCTTCCAATACTCCATCCATCCAACAAAATTTGCCACCTACATCACAATAAGACCTTGCTGTAACCGAAACAATAATATGTTTACCATTTTTTTTCTTTAAAATTATTTCCTTATCTTTTAAAATTCCTTCTTTTTTTATCTCTTCTATGATTTTACTTCTTTCTTCCTTGTTGGGGTACAAATCTGAAACTCTTATTTTTTTCATCTCCTCCATGGAGTCATATCCAAAAATTTTAACCATAGCCGGATTAACTTGTAAAAATTTATTATTTTTCATATCAGTGCTTCTGTATATCCCGATATTTACATTATTTACAAGGGTTCTGTATTTTTCTTCACTTTCCCTTAAAGCTCTTAATGCCTTTTTGCGCTTAGAAATGTCACGAATAACACCCTCAACACCCAAAAAGGCTCCCCTGGAATCAAAAACAAGGTGTGCATTGATCGTTGTATCTAAGAATTCTCCATTTTTTTTCTTTAATTTAATTTCATAATCATCCAATCTGCCCGCCTTTCTCAATTTTTTTAAAAAATCACCATATTTCTTTTGATCGTAAAAAATATTATTAAACGGAATATTTTTTACTTCTTTAGGCCCATAGCCTAATACCCGCCCTATTGAAGGGCTGGCTACTATAATTTTTTTATATATATCAGTTCTGTAATAAACACTTTGAAAAGACTCAAACACCCTCTTATATTCTTCTTCGCTTTTTTTTAATTGTTTATTTTTTTTATTATTTATTGTTATCACCCTATAAACCCCGATAACCACTAATATAATTCCGGGAATTATAAATATTCCGCCCCCATAAAAAAAATGCTCGCCCATCAAAACATCCAAAAAGTTTATTAAAAGTCCAAATATTAATAAAAACCAACCAATATTTAAAATGCCGCTGTTTAATTTTCTAATAATAAAAAAAGAAAAAAACATCAAAACAAAATAAACACCCTCTATTGCCGACATTGATAAATTGTTAAAGACGATAGATTTTTTATAGTACCAAAAAACCCAAAAAGCAAAAGCTATTAATATAAAAAAAGCTTCAAATAAAAAAATATCAAAATTTCTTTTTATTTTTAAAATATCAAAATTTTTGCCTACTTTTTTTAACATATAAAAAATATTGTGTACTAGCTGGACATCGGTCGTCTTTTTGGGTAAACGCGTAAGTCTTATATTTAATTTTTTTTATAACCCAAGGGAAATGAAACATAAAATATCGCGCCCCCTCCCGCCCTTGACTCAAACCAAAGTCTGCCTCCAAATTTTTCTATAATCATTTTAGATACATACAATCCGAGGCCGGATCCTTCAGTTTCTGTCTTGAGTGCATTTTCCGCCCTAAAAAATTTATCAAAAATCCTTTTCTGGTCCTTCTTCGCTATTCCGATACCGTTATCTTTTACGGTAATAACGCATTCATCTTTCTTTTTTTCAAGGCTAATTTCAACCTTGCCGGAGATAGCCGGAGAATATTGAATAGCATTTAAGACTATATTAAAAAATGCTTGTTGCATCAACAACCTATCAAAGAAAACCAAGTAATCTTTTTTAGAAGAATTAAAAATAATTTGTATTTCTTTTGTCTTGGCAAAAGGCTCTAATTCTTTTAATACATTTTGAATTGAACTATTTACGGATAGCAGCTTTAAATTAATATTAGCATCCTTGTATTCCAGTTTAAAAAGATTCATCAGATTATCGGTTAAATTCACAATGGTTTTCACTCCATGATAAACATTTTCTAAATATGTTTTTTGCGCTTCATTAATTGTACCCACATCTTCCCGAAGGAGCATATCGGTAAAAAGCTTTACTCCGGTAAGCGGGGTTCTTATTTGATGCGATGCCACGGAAACAAACTCTCTTTTTATTTTCTCAGCTTCTTTCAGGCATGTGGTATCGTGTATAATAACCACTCCTCCTGAAAAATTTTTATCCTTGTCTACAAGGGGAGATATGCAAATTTCAAAAACAAAATTATTCAGCATTACATCTTTAATGCTGGTATTCTTGTTATTGAAAATTGCATCTTTGATTCCCATTTTCAACTCTTCTGAATAATCTTTAAAAAATTTTATTAAACTTTTTATATTAATTTTTTCTTGCCTGATTCCCGTAATATTGGACATGCCAAAACTACTCATTAAAACATTTTGTTCCTCGTCAAATATCAAAACTCCACTAGTAATATTCTCTCTATTACTCTTTGTCTTTTCTTCTAATGTCATAGTTTTCTAAAAATAAAAATTAATTGTTTCTTGTGTAAAACAAAATACTCCTTTCTTATATTATACACCATTTTACATAAAATTTTCATAAAAAAAAGATAAAGAAAATATAAAAATTTTATAAATAAAAAATGCTCTAATATTAAAGCACTTTTAACATAAATCAGTAAACGCGAAAAATTATCGGCTATACAATTATTGTTTCTTTTTTATAATCAAAACTTTTTTATATTAATTCCCAAAATCTAAACCAAATTAACTGTCTATAATTGGCTTATACCCCCCATTTTTTTACCCCCCGATTGTGATGTTTAATATCATTAAAATCAATGACTAATACGAAACAGGGAAAAAATAAGTAATAATTTAAGACCACCCGTAATCCTTATTTGCGCCAACATTGTAATATTTTAAAAGTTGAGAAAATAATATCGGAATTACGAGCGTAAAAATTATACTTGAAGCAATAATCACGGAATAAAGGTCGTCTTTCACAATACCACTATCATGCAATATTTTCATAATCACAATGCTGGTGCTAAATCTAACAGAAAGACCAGTACCAAGCAGAATAGAGCCTTTAACACCCAACTCCTTTCTACCAACAATAAAACTTGCTAAATATTTTGCACCGCTAGACACTAAAACTATTAATAAAACAACAAGGGGATGTGCGATTAAATATTTTATATCCAGACCCATCCCCGCCCACAAAAAAAAGATAGGTGCAAACAAACCATAACAAACTGCTTTTATTTCTCCCTCAATCAAACTCAACCTCTCCTTGGGCATAAATGTTCTAACCCCCACACCAGCAAGTATTGCTCCAAGCGCAGTACCTGATGCGTATTCACCAATCCCTAAAAATAAAAACAATACTGCAATAACAAAGAGAAATAATGATTCGGTCTGTATTAAACTAAATTGAATACCCTTCTTTTTAAGCTTGGTAAGTCCAAAAGTAAGAATAAACAAACAAAATAATGAAACTACAATAAGCGAGATATTAAAATGACCGTAAAAATTAGATCCCACAAATAAAATAACTAAAATTAAAATTAAAATCTCAATAATATCATCCAATGTGCCGATACTTATTATCGTTTGACCCAAGCATGTGTTTATTATTTTAAATTCATCAAGAATTGGCACCAAAATCGCCTCCCCCACCGTTGAAAACGATAAAGCTACAACAAACGAGATAAACCATCCATAATTAAAAACATAATGAATAATTAACGAGCCCAAAATGGCTTCTAGGGAAATTATAAACACCATGCTTTTTATAATAAATCCCTTTTTTTTCTTTATTTCTTTTAAATTTGTCTCAAAACCGATAATAAACAAAAGGAAATACATCCCGAAATTGGATAAAAAGACAAAAACAGAAGAATCAGTAATATGACCAAATGGATTGTAGACAGACAGAATTACCCCCAATAATAATGCGGCGAAAATCCAGGGAATTCTCATTTTTTGCAACAACCTGCCAATAATAAAAGTAAACAAAAATATTAAACTTAAAAATAAATAAATATTTATCATAAATTTTAAAATCCACCCAGCGTGGAAGTGTATATGCTAATAAAACCTGGAAGAATAAAAAGTAATCCGATTAGCGGAATAAAAAACATAATCAAAGTAACAATTAGCGTCCACAAAAAATATTTTCGCGTTTTTTCGGTTGACTTATAAATTTTTTCAAGTATTTTATCCTGATTATCAAGCCGATTTTTTATATCTTCTTCCATATAATGTTTTAATTTAATTAACACCAAAATCTTAAATAAAATCCCCCAATTCACTATTTATTATACATTCTTTAATAAAAAAACACAAAAATAAAAAATTCTCTGCTATGAGAGAATTTTTTAAAATATATAAATAGAATAGACGAAAATTAACGCTTTGACCATTGCGGCGCCTTTCTTGCTTTCTTTAGACCAGGCTTCTTTCTTTCTTTGATTCTTGCATCTCTGGTTACCCACCCCTTGGCCTTTAGGACCGGTTTTAATTCTTCATTATCCCTAATTAAAGCTTGCACTATTCCGTGTCTTATGGCCTCTGCCTGCCCCTTTATACCACCGCCTGTCGTTGATATAGAAAAATTCAACTCCTTTAAAAGTCCTGTTAGTTTTAACGGGCTTTTTATTATTGCTACCTTGTCTACTGAAAAAATATTATTAATTTTATCATTATTAACAATAATTACTCCTGTTCCCTTTTTATATAAGCGCACCCTAGCAATAGAAGTTTTCCTTCTTCCTACGGCCTCAATGTATTTCCCTCTAAGCTTAACAACTTCTTCTTTTTTTGGTTTTATTGTTTCTTTGGTTGTTTCTTTGGTTGGCATATTATTTTATAGTTAATCTTTTCAACATTGCTTTTCTAAATTTTACAGGAGGCAACATTTCTCTAACCGCTCTTTCTAAAATTTCCCCCGGATTATTTTCAAGCAAGTCTTTAATTTTTTTCTCTTTAAGACCGCCAGGATACCCTGAATAACTAAAATATTTTTTTTGGTCTAATTTTTTTCCTGTAAATTTAAGCTTTTTTATATTTTCAACCTCCACGATATCGCCGCCATCAATATGTGCTTCAAATTCAGGTTTATTTTTACCGCGTAAAATAATCGCGATATCGGAAGCTAAACGACCAACTGTTTGTCCGGTAGCATCCATTTTATATAATTTTCTTTCCATATGTTTTATATAATTCGAATCTATCACCCTTTGGGTGATCCCCCTTACAAGAACTTTAATTATTAACATAAGTTCTTGGGGGACAAATTACATGCAAATTTACAAATTACGAATTATGCGAATGTGAATTTTATTTTAATTTACATAATTCGAATTCGCTATATTCGCATACAATTTGCGGAATTCGCATTATGCTTTTTATACCAGCTCTATTTGGGCCATTTCAGCTCCGTCGCCCTGCCTTTTTCCAAGCTTCACTAATCTAGTATAACCCCCTTTTCTTTCCTTGTATCGCGTACCTAATACCTCCATGGATTTTTTAACTGCCATTTTTTGAGGCAGAGTAGAGATTAATTGTTTTCTGCTAACCAAATCCCCTTCTTTAGCGGTAGTGATACATTTTTCAACCAAAGTTCTAACTGCTTTTGCTTTTGCTTTGGTGGTTTTTACTTTTTCATAAATCAAAACACTGGAAGCTAAATTTCTAAGCATCATTTCTCTTGGTTTCTTTGTTCTACCTAAAATTGTATCCTTTTTTCTGTGTCGCATATATTATATTAACTCAAAACTTAAAGTTCAAAACTTAAAAACATTCCAAACTTAAAGTCATTTTTTAAAATATTTTACTTTTTATTTTTTTCCTTCTTCTCCTTTTTTTCTTTCTTTTCCTCTTTCTTCTCCGGCACTAAAGCGGTAAACTGTTCAATTAAAATATTAGCTGAACCATAAAACGCTTCTTCTGGTGTTATTGTTCCATCTGTTTTTATATTCAAAATTAATCTATCCCAATTAGTCATTTTACCAACACGAACATTTTCTACTTCTACCCCCACCGAAATTACGGGAGAAAAAATAGAATCCATATCAATATATCCAAGTTCTTTATCCTTTTTTTCTCTGCTTTCCAATATCTCATATCCCATGCCGCGCGATACATATATTTCCGCATTCAAGCTTCCCGCCATATCGGTAATATGGCCTAAAACAAAATCCGGATTTACAATTTCCACCAAACTATTTTTAGTAATATCGCTTGCTTTGATTTCTTTCTTTCCGTGAATATTCAACTCTAATTTTACAACCTCATCTGAAAAAACCTTTAATTTTAATTCCTTCAAATTTAAAACAAATTCCAATATATCTTCTTTGAGGTGCGGGAGGGACATAAATTCATGATTGATGCCCTTGATTTTTACTCCAATGGGGGCAGCGCCTGAAAGAGAAGATAGTAAAACTCGCCTCAAAGAGTTACCCAATGTAATACCATATCCCGGAAAACAAGGCTCTATAATCATATTTCCCTGATTCTCCTCCGCTCCTTTTTGATATTTTATTGTTTTAGGTAATGCGATATTTTGCATAAAAATTATTTTAAATTAATTAATAAATATTAATTATTAAATAAATTATAAATTATTATCTTGAATAATATTCAACTATAATCTGCACATTAAAATTTGGTTTAAAAGATTTCATTTCCGGCTGCATCAAAACCTTGGCGGCTAATTTAGAAAAATCAAAATTAAGCCATCCCGGAATTTCTTGTTTTTTCAATCTTTCTGCTAAATTACTGAATATTTTAGCATTCTTCTTATTGTTTTTTATTTCCACAATATCTCCCGTTTTTACAATATAAGAAGGAATGTTTACTTTTTTTCCGTTAATAGTAAAAAGTCCATGGCCGATCATTTGTCTGGCTTGCGGTCTGGAGCTAGCTATACCCAATCGATAAACCACATTATCAAACCTTGTTTCTAAAAGTTGTAAAAAATTCTCTCCTAAATTTCCCGAACTTTTCTTTGCCTTGTCAAAAGTAAGCTTGAACTGCTTTTCCAGCATATTGTATTGCCTTTTTGCCTTTTGTTTTTCATTCAATTGCATGCCGTAGTCTGATAATCTCTTTCTGTTTTTAGGTCCATGAAAACCAGGAGGATAATTTCTTTTTACCATTGCGCACTTAGTTGTTTTGCATCTTTCCCCCTTTAAAATTAATTTTTCACCCGCTCTTCTGCACAACTTGCATTTTGGACTTAAATCTTTAGCCATATATTATTATTTTGATTCACGATAAATGATAATTAAACAAACTGTGAATTCTAAATTATTTATTATTGATTAAATATTTTTATAACACTCAATAATCAACAGCCAATAATCATATAATATCTTAATAATCCATTGGAAATTGAGAATTGAGAATTGAAAATTAAACTTATATTCTTCTTGGTTTCCTAGCTCGACAGCCGTTGTGTGGAATTGGCGTAATATCTTTGATTGCGGTAACAAGCAAACCGTTGCTATTAAGCGACCTAATAGCTGATTCTCTGCCGGTACCAACGCCCTTTATATATACCTCTACTTCAGACAAACCATAATCTTCTTTTGCTTTTCCCACGGCAAGCCTGGTAACAATAGAAGCGGCGTATGGAGTTGATTTTTTAGGACCCTTGAATCCGGCCACTCCGGCACTAGCCCACGATATTACATTTCCATTTTGATCTGTAATGGTTACTATAGTATTGTTGTATGTTGCTTTAATAAAGGCTCTGCCCTTGGGGATATTTTTTAACACCTTCTTTTTCCTCTTTATCTTTTTTCCCTTTTTACTGTGTTTTTGATCTCTTTCTGCTTTCTTTTTTTCAAGTTTCTTTTTTATTTCTTCCGGTAATTCCTCCAATCCCAAATCATCCTTCTTTACTTCTTCCTCTTCTTTCTCTTCCTTTTCTTTCCTTGTTTCCTTGTTTTCTTTAGATTTTGCATTTTTAATTTCCCCCTTTTTCTCAACTTTAACATTCTCAGATTTTAGATCTGTTTTTTGTTCATCTTTATTTTTATCCTTTTTTTCTTCAGTCATATTATATTTATTTATAATATATAGATTATCTTAATTTAGAATTTTAAATTTTAAGTCAATTTTTAATGATTCAATGATTCAATCGAAATTCAAAATTATTTATACTTATGTTTTTTGACCGGCTGGCTTTCTTCCTGATCCCATGGTTCTCTTCACATTTCCACGAACGGTTCTACTGTTGGTTTTAGATCTCTGTCCTCTAACAGGAAGCTTCTTGGCGTGCCTAAGGCCCCTATAACATCCTATTTCTTTTAATCTTTTGATGTTGCCAAGTATATCGCGTCTCAAATCCCCTTCTACCTTGTATTGTTTTTCAATAACAGTTCGAAGTTTATTGGCCTGATCTTCTGTTAAATCTTTTACCCTAGTATCGGGATTTATTTCTAATTGTTTTAAAATTTTATTTGACTGAGTTCTTCCAATACCAAAAATATAGGTTAATGATATTTCAACTCTTTTATCGTTTGGAATTGTTACTCCTGCTATTCTTACTACCATAATTTTTTGTATAATAATTAGGATTATTAAGATTTTGTGACTGTTGAGATTTTTGTTTTAATCTTAATTTATCTTAAAAATCATAAATATCTTAAAAAGTCTTATTATAAATTATCCTTGTCTTTGTTTGTGTTTTGGATTTTTACACAAAATACGAACTCGACCTTTTCGTCGAATTGTTTTACAATCTTTACAAATTTTCTTGGCTGATGCTCTTACTTTCATATATTTTAAAATTTTTTGAATACAAAAAAACAATTAAAGCTGCGAATCAACTTTTTGTTTATTAAAAAAATTACATTCTATAAGTTATTCTGCCTTTTGACAAGTCATAAGGACTCATTTGTACCTTTACTCTGTCTCCGGGCAAAAGACGAATTCTATTCATACGCATCTTTCCTGATAAGTGGGCTAATATTTCATGATTGTTTTCAAGTTTCACCCTGAAAGATGCAGCCGGCATCAACTCAATGATTTCACCGGTCATATCCACAAATTCCTTTGAGTCGATAGCTTTATTTTCGTTATTTTTCTTTGTCATTAAAAACACTATTAAAATGGTAAAATTTAAAAAAATTTTACCAATTTTGATAATATCTTAAAAATAAATATTTTTTACAATATTACCGTAAAATAATTATATATTTTATTTTTTAAATTGTCAAGAGCTCTAATTTATTCAACGTTTTTTTGTTTTTTTACTTTAAAATTTATTTAAAATTAGTAATAGATATGGTGATAAATAATTTTTAATTTTTAATTTTTAATTTTGATTCAAACTATAAATTTTTAATGTTTAAAACATTAATTAATTCAAAATTCACTCAAAATTCAAAATTCTATTTCATTATTCTAAAACTGCCTTTATCCTTCTCACTCCCGCACTGCTCGATTGTTCTTTTTGTATCTTAAATATTCCCAGTCCGGCGATACTTTCTACATGCGGTCCGCCGCAAATCTCTTTTGAAAACAAGTCATCACCTTCTCCAATACTGTATACTTTTACCTTTTCTCCGTATTTGGCATCAAACATACCTTCTGCGCCGGCTGTCCGGGCTTCGTCTACGGTCATTTCTTCGCAGTTAACCAATAATCCTCTTTGAATTGCCCCATTTACCAATCTTTCTACTTCCTGTTTTTGCTCATCCGTCATTTTTTCGCCATAAGAAAAATCAAACCTGAGTCTCTTGGCTGTAATATTGCTGCCTCTCTGATGCACATCTTCTCCCAGCACTTTTCTGAGTGCAGCAAGCATTAGATGTGCCACGGTGTGCAGCTTAGTGGTCTCTTCCGAGGAATCAACGAGTCCGCCCTTGAATTTGCCTGCGCTAGCCGTGCGGGAAAGGTCCTGATGCTTCTGCATTTCTTTGTTAAATTTTTCTTTATCAACATACATACCTTTTTTTTCCAACTCTTCTTGTATCATTTCCAGGGGAAAACCATAAGTTTGAAATAAATTAAACGCATGCGATGCATCAACTTCACACATAATTGAAGGGGTTTCCATATCATCCACCTCCCCCATTGATTCCCAATTTATTTTTTCAAATTCTTTCAATCCCAATTTTAATGTTTTTCTGAATTTTTCTTCTTCCTTTTTCATTTCTTCTATAATCATAAGCTGCTTTTCTCTTAAATCGGTATAATAATCCGCGTATTCATCTATTACAATTCTGGCAATATCATTTGTAAAATTATAATCAACCCCCAGGTCATAGGCAAAACGAACAGCTCTGCGAATCAAGCGGCGGGTAAAATATCCTTGATCTTTATTTGATGGAAGAGCGCCGTCGCCTATCAGGAACACAGCTCCGCGCAAATGATCCATAATTACCCGAAAAGCTTTGGTTTCGCCTTCATCTTCCCCATATTTCTTACCACTCACCTTCTCTATTCCCTCTCTGAGGCTGGCAAATACATCTCCTAAAAAAATATCCGGATTATCGTTTACGGCGACGGCGAGCCTCTCTAGTCCACCACCAAAGTCAATATTTTTATTAGCAAGCTCCATAAAGCCGTCCTTGATTTTTTTATACTGCATAAAAACATTGTTCCCGATTTCTAAAAACCGTCCACAGTCGCAAGCCGGATGACATTTTCTGCCGCGCCACTGCGATTTTTCATGCAGACCTAAATGCGCGCCAAAGTCCCAAAACATTTCCGAATCAGGCCCCCCGGGCTCCCCTTCCGGCATATTTTCAGGAGTTCCAACACGAGACCACCAATTTTCTTTTTCGTTATAATAAAATATCCGATCTCCTTCTTCCATGCCAAATTCTGCCACATTTTCTTTAGCTTTAGCCTCAATACCTACACCTTTAAATTTCTCCTGCCACATATTCACTGCTTCGTCATCTTTGGGGATGTTGTACTTTTCATTTCCCTGATAAACAGAAACATAAATACGCCCGGGATCAAGGCCTAGCTCTTTAGTTAAAAACTCAAACACCCAGTTAATTTGTTCCTTTTTAAAATAATCACCCAGACTCCAATTGCCAAGCATCTCAAAAAAAGTAGTATGACGGTTATCACCCACATCATCAATATCCATGGCCCGGAAACACTTCTGGGAATCAGCGATCCGCACCCCTTCTGGATGTTTTTCTCCCAAGAGGTACGGCACCATCGGCTGCATGCCGGATCCGGTAAAAAGAGTTGAGGGATCATTTTCCGGCAATAATGAAGCGCTGGGCACGATAGCGTGTCCCTGTTTCTTAAAAAATTCTAAATATTTAGCTCTAATTTGATTGGCGGTCATATTTTTAAATGAAAAACTAAAAACTAAAAACTAAGGAATCGCTTATGCGACATTTTTATATATCTTTTATTTAATATCTATTAATATAACTGAAAAGTTAATTTTTATCAAGAGATAAATTATAAAATAACAAGACTACAAACAAATTAAAAGAAACAAATTTAAAATTACAAACTGTTTAATTGTTTTAATTTTAAATTTGATTATTGTTTGTATCTTGTATCCTTGTGTCTTGTGTCCCCAAAATCTATTTCAGAAAAAAAACGACCCCTTGTTGAACTTATGCTCAACAAGGGGTATTTGTAAAATTTTATTTGGTCGGATCTCTTGCCATACGCGGGTGCCTCCCGTCAAAGAAGTCGGCCTGGCGACCGGAAATGGTGCCGCTTCTTTTTTGCATCAAATAAATTAACTCGCACCGATCACCGTGTGCCTCCCATATGCCCGCTGATTGGGGCTTTGGCCGGGGGCGTTAGATCGATTCACGAGACCATAGCCTCCCTGAGAATTCACATCCCTTTTTAAAACCTTCTCAAGGGTCAATTATATTTGTACCGCCCCTAATCGACCAGGGGCTAAAACTGAAGCTTTAACTCCATTCCGCCTCCATTGGCCTGTTTTTTGGAATCGCGCGCCTTTCAAGCGAGAAAGGCGCTCTGGCAGATTATTGTAGTTTTACTCTGGCGAGTTTTTCCCTGAGATCAGGGTTGCCGCCGTTGCCGCCTCTTCTGTCTTCCCTTTTGCCGGAAGCCATTCTTCTCAGTCTATCCTGGGCATCGGCTTTTTTCTTGGCATCGGCTTCCGCATTCAGCTTGTCCAGATCTGCTTTCATTCCCAGATTTTCAATGGCATTGAAAAATGCTCTTGATCTGATACCGTGCTGATCATCACCTTCCCAGCCTTCGGGCTGAAAATCGCTGGCCATCTGAAATGGGTGGCGGAGACCGTTGTCGCGAATGTACTTTTCAGAGCTGGAAATCAGAGCGTCAAACCTTTTCTGCTCTGCCGCAACATGTTCAGAACGAAGATAATCTATCGCCCACCAAAAATCCTGATCAGAAACTTCAGCCTCGGAATTGTTTTTGATTTCATTGATAATATCTTCCATACCAGATTTGTACTCCCCTTTTTTAAAGACGGCATGGAAGACATCCGGTGCCTTGTAAGCATAATCTTCGGCAAGAAGCAGGGCATTGAGTATTTTAACGCCCTGATCCCTTCTGGAGCCAAGACCGCCAAGCCATTCTTCAATGACACCGGCATCAATTCCGGACTTTTCCATTTCAAAAGCGTAAACAACCAGATACCGCAGATATCCATCTTCAATAGCCGGCTTCAAGGCATCAGCGCAGGCCAGATCCTTGAATTCATTCACAATAGAACCGAACACCTGTCCCATATTTTTACCGGCGCGGAAACGATCAAGGGCCAATTTTGACATATAGGAAAAATTTTTTCCATTGAGTCTATCATTCTGAGCCTTCTGTGCCCTGAGAACCGCCTGACGGGAATAGTAAGAATTGCATTTTGAACATACAATATGCCCCTCTTTTTTTTCTCCGCCACAGCCCTTGATTGGACAGACTGTCAGTTGTTTGCCGGCCATCTGATCTTTCATGATTGAAAAATCAACGAAAAATTTTTTCTGATCTGTTTTTTTTGTTTCTTTGGTTGCTGTTGTTGTCATTTGACACGCTCCTTTTTGCCCAATGGGCGATGTAATAAAGATTTGAAAAAATTGTTAAGGTTCTTCCTATCCTCTGTTAAGAGTTACAATTTAAAAAACAAATTTTAACCCTTATGAAGAATAATAATTTATTATATCAATATAGCATATTTTTTAATATTTGTCAAGCTTTTTTCCCTTTTGATTATTTTGCTAATATTAAAAAATTAAAAGCTAATAACTAAAAAAGAAAAACTAAAAGTAGCAATTTAAAACTTAAAATATGAAATTAATAACTTTACTTTTAATTTTAAACTATTAACTTTTAATTTAAAAACCCCGGCGAACATTTTGCATTCTTGCATTATATTCGTCGGGGTTTTAGAAGCCGTTATGGCTTAGGCTTGTTTTGCAGCCAAAACTTCTTTCCGCCGAGCAACTCGGGCAGAAACACTCTTGCCGTTTTCATGCACTTCATAGTCGCTTCCCCTTTTTACGGCAAAAAGGTTATCAGCAACCCTGGAGACATCAACACCATGGGCATAAAGAGGTAGTAAAACCGCCTCTTTGCCCCCGTCAAAAACAAACCATGCTTTCTGAAAGGATTCCGGTGCATCGGTTTTGGTTTCAACCTTGGAGTCGGTGCTCTCGTCGGCAGTAATAATCCTGGCATCGGTTTTGGTTTCAGTTTTTGCTTCAACCAGTTCATAGCTGATGTCTTCAACGACCAGCTTGCCTTTCTGCTGGTAAATCTTTTTGACATCACCGTCAATAAGGACGAACATGTGGCTTCTGCCGCTTCGTCTGGCATCGGCGGCCAACATGCCGGCCTCATCTCTGTCAACCGGAATTGCTCTCATAACCTTGTCAAAACCGACAAAGGTAAAATTTACTGCTTTGCGCCGGAAAATCTCGGCAACTCTGGATTTTTTGGCATTTTCCCTGAGCTTGGCCGCTTTCAGGGCTTCATCGTTTTCTTGCCTGATCTGCTCAGGGGTTTTTGCAGCCATTGTGGTCATTGTGGTCTTAGCTTCTCTCATTTTATCCATGCGGTCGGCAACGGCTTTGACCAGCATCCGGAATCTTCCCGGAGCCAGGTAAGCGTCAGCGATACGTTTGGCAACCTCATGGGGTTTCAGATCCAGATCACGGGAAGTCACTCCCTCTTTGGCCATTTTTTCATAACCGGCAAAAATTTCACTTCCAATCTCTCCCAGACGAACCTTAATGGCCGCCATGCAGGTTTTCCAGTTGATGCCAAGGGCATTAGACATGTCGCCGGCAACAGCTTTCAGATCTGCTTCTTCACCGTAATTTTCAACGATGAAAATCTGAGATGCGGTGCCGTGGGCATTGCAGAAATTCCTAGCGCTTTTTACGGCCGCAATAATCAGCGACCGTTTATAGGTGGGGAATTCATTGGCCAGACTAACTTCCGGCATCTTTTCTCCGTTTTTCAAAGCTTCCTGCACTCTATCGCGCAGAGCTTCCCATTCTTTGCCTTCCAGTTTTTCCACGACTCGCAGTTCTTCGGCGCGCATGCCGTCGAAAACTGCGACCATTTTTTCCGTGTAATAATCCCGGGTGGCCTTGGTGATCTTGGAACGACCATCAAGGTTGATCTGAGCAGCGATCTCTTTAAGGGTAGTTACATTCATGGCATCAAGTTCATGTTTGGTGTAAAGTTTCATGATAAAATTCCTTTCTTTTTTTTGATTAATATAAAATGTAAATGTTCATGTTCCTCATAAAAATTTATAAATTTATTTCTAAACTTCTATCAGGAAAAAATAAATAAAATATTTATTTTATTGTCTACATTGTATCATATTTTTCTATATTTGTCAAGTATTTTAGTTTTTTTTATTAAATATTAGCCACATTAATTAAAAGTTTAATTAATTTACAAAAAAATATTGAGCTATAACTCAATATTTTACTATTTAACCTTATAGAATTTTAACTAGCATGCTTGCGACATACTATCGCCTTTTCGGTGTCACCCAGAATCCCAAATACTTTCCAAACATCAAACGAGTTTGAGCCTCAAGTCCGGGAATGGCTCCAAAAACAATAATACTCACGGGCAGAATCAACCATTGCACAAGCATAGCTACGCTTTTCAAAAAACCGAATTTCTTAGGACGCTTTGGCAGCAGCATGGTGGAGACAATCGCAGATAAAACCAAACCGGACATGGCAAGCATCATTAATTGTCTGGTAACTTGCGGCAGATTACTGGAAAGTACGGTGGAGTTGAAACGATCCCCCCCCAGTATCATCGGCATCCATCCGACCACAGCGATAATCAAGGCATTGGTCGCCCAGGAATGAAAACCATAAATCTGCACCAAAATGCGATTAATCATTTTTTTTCTCGGCAAATACCCCCACCCCTTTATGGTATTAAAAATTAAATATGGCACATTTTCTACTCCCCATCCCCAGCGGCGCTGCTGTTTATACAAATTTATTGCTGTTTGTTTCATGGTTTCATCCATGCAGATATCCATGGAAACGGGATAATACATGGGCTCTACTCGATAGTCGCCCCGATAATAACAAAAACAATGCCAGAATATCCGCGAATCCTCCGAAACCATATTCTTGGACCAAAAACCAATATCAGTTAGTGCTCGCCAGGTCATGGAGTGCGAGGAGTAAGTGGCGAGTTTTTCCTGTCTAATCTGCTGCATCATCTGCCAAAAAGAATTGGAGTTGGCTGCAACCCGCGCAAAAAACGGCGCCCGCCAAATATTGTTGTGGTAAATTGGTATGGGTTGAAAACTGGCTCGATATGGATTATCTACGGTTAAGAATCTGTATGTCAGGCAATAAAAATAATCCGGGTAAATAACGGTATCAACATCAAAAACACTAACCAAAATTTTATCATAATCAATGTTTTCCTTGTCAATCAATTCTTTTTTTATAATTTGCGCCGCCCAAGCCTGATTCGATCCTTTTCCTTTTATCTCTCCCTGTATCCCGTCCGGATGCACGGTAACAATTAAATTCCTAAATTTATTTCTATATTTTTCCCTGGCTTCCACTACCCTTCTTTCAGCCTCCTCTCCCGCCCTTCCTTCAACTGCCAGCACAAGAATCATATTATCCCCGGGGTATGCAGAATTAACTATTGCTTCTACCGTAGTATTAATTACTTCTCTGCTTTCTTTGTATATCGGACAAACAATCAGATGAATAATATCATTCCATGATAATTTTTTAACAACCGCCTCATAATCTTTAATCTGCGCTACTTCCACATCTGTTAAAGATAAACATTTTTCCCGCCAATTAATTTTTAAATTTTGTTTCAATTTTCGAAAAGATACAATTAAATGAATTCCTAGATAAACCACCAAAAGCAGCCAGTACACATCAAAGGCAATAATAAAAAAAGCGGTAAAAACCGGCTGGAAATAAGATAAAAAAATTAACACCAAAAGCGTTCCCCAGGACAAAAATCCCGGAAGAATTTCCAAAATTCTATATAATTTTCGATCTCCCCCCGAAAGCTCTGTCGCCTTCCCAATTTTTAGATAATCCATAACAAATTTTTCCGTTACCACTGCAAAATTTGCAAGTGAAAAATTAAAAGTTTATTCCGCCCAAGACGGATCAGTTGTTTATTATTTTAAATGTTAACTGAAAAGTTAAAATTTGGGCAAGAAAAGGATAATATTAATTATTTTTTTTCTTTGAGATTCCTATTCGCGTTGTCATTAGTTTCGAAAAAAATAATTAATATTATCCTTTGTGCTATTTACATATTTATTTCTTCATTTTCATCCAAAGAAACCGCTTTTTCTTCCAAATCGTTAAATTTCTGAATATCTTTACTTATTTCTTCTTTTGGAATTATTTCATTGTTCGGCTTGGAGAAATTCTGCACATCTTTTTTGGGCTGATAAAATTTTGTCGGTTCTCTGTTGATAGCCTCCTGAAGCGATATCTCCGGTACTTTATCTTCTTCATCTTGTCCTTCCGGTTCGTTCTTTTCGTCGTTAAGATTTTTTATATCGGGCAGATAATTTTTACGAACCAATTGACCGGAAAATCCTTCTTTTTTAGTTATAAAACTTGTTGGTCTTTTTATATTAAAATTATTTTTATTTTTTTCTTCTATGACGGGGTTAAGATGGCTGGTTTGTTTGGAATAAAATTTCCTGGTGGCATCTTCTGCTCTTTTAAATTTCGACAGCCCGACATCATGATTTTCTTTGCCGTTTTGGCGCCCAACCTGCCCATACTGCCTGCCTGCCGCGCCAAAAGAATCCTGTCGAAATGATCTAGTTGGTAAATTAGCTGATTGATTATCCGCTTCCTTTAATTTTTGCATTTCTTCTTCTTTCATCTTTTTTCTCACCTCCATCTCCACCCTGCGCTCATCTTTTGATTTTGACAAACAATTCTTGCAAAACACGGGCCTCACGCCGTCCGGCTCAAACGATGTCTTGGTCTCTTTGCCGCAACTGGAACAATTGGTGGAATATTTATAAAGATCATCATCTTTTTTCTTGCCGGAAGAACTATCATCTTCTTTTGACTCTTGTTCATTTTCGTGCCATCTGGCAATTTTTTCTTCTACCACTTCCCGAGAACTGGAATACCTCTCCCTTCCAACCTTGATCACTTTTTCTAAATTTCCTGTTTTTTCATCTTCACGCAACGGAGCAAGTCCACGGGCCGAAAAAGGCTCTGAAGCAATCCCGTCAATCATTAATTTTAAGTATATTTCATATTTTGGTAAATTTACAATATCTTCTTCAGTGAAAATAGGAACGAACTCAGGGGCCAGTGCTTCTGCATCTGCCGCTCCCACGCGAAACACCACCAAGGTGCCCACATTTCCAAAAATAGCATTCCGCACCTCTTCTATTAATTGCTCAATATATTGATGCGCCAATATCAAATTCAGGTGATATTTTCGAGCTTCGGACAAAATGCTTGCAAAGCTCTCTGTGGCAAAATTTTGAAATTCATCAACATATAAATAAAAATCTTCACGCTTATCTTCGGGCATATCAACCCTGCTCATAGCGGCCAACTGTATCTTGGTAATCATCATTGCGCCTAAAAGCTCGGAGTTATCTTCTCCGATGCGTCCTTTGCTTAAATTTAAAATCAAAATCATCTTTTTGTCCATAACTTTTCGGACATCAATAGAAGATTTCACCTGTCCGACAATATTGCGGATCAGGGAACTGGATAAAAACTGCCCCACCTTATTCTGAATAGGCGCTATCGCTTCTGAGGCAAACTTATCATTGTAGCCGGCAAACTCATTCACCCAAAAAGCTTTTACCACCGGATCTTTAATATTGTCGGTTACTTTCTTACGAAAAGCTTTGTCAGAAAGCATGCGGATAATAGCCAAAAGAGTAGAACCCGGATAATCCAAAACGGCCAAAATAGCGTTTCTTAAAATATATTCAAGGCGAGGCCCCCAGGAATCAGCCCATAACTTTTTAAATACCGCCAGAAGACCGGATGCCACCAGATGCCTGAGGTGCGGCTCTACATGTTCAACCACATTAAAGGCGGTAGGATACTCCATGTCTCCGGGATTAAAATAAACTACATCATTTATTCTTTCTGTTGGTATAAATTGGATTACCTTTTCCGCCAAATCTCCGTGCGGATCCACCACAGCGACCCCTTTTCCGGCGCGAATATCCTCAACAATCATATTTTCCAAAATAGTTGATTTTCCCATGCCGGTTTTTCCAATCAAATACATATGGCGGCGGCGGTCGTCTCTTTTTATGCCAAATTTTATAAATTTATTGCGAAAAGTGGTTTCAGCAAAAACTGTTATATCATTTTTAAACATTTTTTAAGCTAAAAGCTAATAACTAAAATATGGAAACAACGGTTAAAAACCAAAAATAATTTATTTAAAAATCATGTTTTCAGTTTTAAGTTGTTACTTTTAGTTTTTCGCTCTTAGTTCTTAGTTTTTTATTATCCAAATGGCAGGTTAGCGGGAGGAGCCCCTCTCCTGTCTGCATTTTTTTTAGTGATATCGCTAATATCTTTTGGAGTTTGTATAGCGCCAATATCCTCTCTAAGGTGGTCAATTTGCGCCGAGCTATCTATGGCGCCGCCAAGATCTTCGGTAAATATTTCATCTTTTGCCTCTTTTTTACTTGCAAGCATTCTTAATCTGCTCTCTTTGGTTTGCCGCGCAGCATCTTTGTCTTTTTCAAACAACTCGGTTCTTCTGTCCGATTTTATTTGAGTAAACAACTCCTCACTAACCATATCCTCTCCCACGGGAAGCGACATCGGCGGCTCAGATTTCTTTCCCGGAGTCTTTTGAATCAAAGGCGCTTTTACTACTGCTTCAATGGGGAAATGCCACAAAGTTGCCAGTTCCTCAACATTTAATATGCCTGTTTTTCCACCCTTTGTGCTATCCCTGTTTTTATAATTGCTCATCAGCTTTATTCTTTTGCTATTCTTCCGGCTTTCGGTAAAAAAATAAGATGCTGAAACAGCTGTGTATTTATCGGGCTTCAGGTTGTTCAAATCCAAATCAGCGAACTGTTTTATAAATCCCACAAAACCGGAAGCAACTTTTGGCTTTTTAAACAAATCTTTTTTGGCAATATATATAAATCTGGTTTTGAACTCCAATCCTATTTTAGCAATTTTATTTTGAATAGCTTCTATTTGCTTCTTTTCCTTCGGCTTCAGATTAAACATCTTAAAAGTATTATCTTCTTTTTTCGCATCCTCTTTTCCCCCAAGGCGAATAATAATCTCGCTTAATTCCCATAAAAGGTTGGTAATCATCTTGGTAACATTGCTCACTATATCGTTTGATCCCTTATTTTCTCCCAAGAGCTTGCTTATTTCCGTGTCTCCGACTTTTGGCCAATTAAATCCGTGAGGGGTTACAATTATCTGAAACCAGGCCTGTTCACCCGGAACCAAACTGCTATAAAGATCCATGAGAGACGCCATGGGATCGTTAAAATATTCTTCCGGTTCCCCCATCTGATGCATAAATTCTTCATACATTTTTATGGGATAAGCGGAGCTTTTTGCCAAACAAAATTCACTGCCCCACATCTCGTATTCATCATCAGGAAAACGGCCAGGCATATCCTTGGTATAATCATTCACTTCCGTAATTTCCGCATCAGGATACTGGGAATAAACGGCAGATTCTACCAAATTACGAAAAATCTCCGGGGTATGAATCAGGAACTGTGTATATCCGTCTATACTTACAATTTCCAAACTAAAAGAAAGCTGCGAGTATCCTTCCCAGTATTTTTCAATTAAATCCGGTTCACTGTGGGCGCCGGCTAAATATGTAAAAATATTTTCTACGGCGCGAGGCGACTGTGTGTTGCCCTTGGGAATGTCAATGGCTAAAAGCGTGAATCCCTTATCAGCCGCCCACTTACCCTGAATATAATTCATCCAAATCTCTTTAAATCCCCAAAGAAAAACCACAACAATAGGAATCCAGCCAAAAAGAATCAAAAACCTTAAAAGCATTTGATCCGGCGGCAAAGCCATGAATTTATAAATAGGGGTCAAATCAATCTCCATAATTAACTTAAATTTTCAACTTTTCAAATCACATAGGACTTACGCGTTTGCCTAAAAAGACACCCAATGTCCAATATTTTTAAAATAAGTATTAACATTTAAAGCCTAATTGAGGGTTAAATTCTGTACACAGGACATTGGGTATCTGTAAAAATGTAAAATTCTATCAAACGCGCAAATTCTATCATAATAAAAAATAATTAAGATTTAATCCGCCTCGGGTGGATATAGACTTTAAAAACTTTTACCAGTTATTATTATACCACATTTACCCCGCAAACCACAAATAAAAAAACAGGTCCAATAGCCTGTTTTTTTATGATTATATTAATTTTTATACGTTTACCAAGGTGTATCTTCCTCCGGCTCTGTCAAATTTGTCTTTATTCATCAGAGCTAGGATAATTGTTGCTTTTTTAACCATTCTTTTTTCCAAGACTCTTTCTATGATTTCTTCCCTGGATAATGGTTTTTCGGCTTCTTCCAAAACTTCTTCAATCACATCAATTACATTTCCCTTTTTATAGCCCCAATCTTTAAGGCCGTATAATCCTCTTCCGACAAGCACATATTTACTATCAAGAATTAATTCATTGTGCACTGTGGCGGCATTAGCAATCTTGTTATCAAATTTTACTTCATTGATATGCTTTGCGATGTCCACAAAATACAGCGGTTTATTATGATTCTTCAGTATTAAGAAAATTTTATCATTGATTGTTTTGGGCTTTATTTCGCGCCAATTATCTACGCCCCAGTGCCCGAATTTATTCTGTTCTATTCTTTTTGCGGCTTTTAATACCGAATATATAATTTTATTCTGATTAATCAATTCTTTATTTTCTTCAAAAAAATCAAAATTCAAAATATTGGAAATATCCAGAGTGTGTTCAAAGTCAAATTTTTCTTTGTGCTTGCTATATGTCTCCATGCCGGAGGCAGCCTTTATGAGCTCTTCGGTGGTATGAATTCTCTTGTTTTCCTTTATTTTTGAAAATATTTCATCAACCAATTCTTCCAAATGGCTTATTTCGTGAAACTTTAATTTATAAAAACTCTTAAAGTGCTTATGGTTGTTTTCTTCTTCAAACTCATTGTGTAATAATTTGGTAATCAAAAAGTTTAAATAATTCTTATGGATATTTTCACTCTTTTCTTCCGAACGAAAACTATTTAATGAAAAACCAACTAAAATCTCTAATAAATATTCTTTCTCCATCATGCCGCCATGCTCTTCCAGCAGCAATCTAATCACATTCTTCAGACCATTTACATACTCTTCCAAATTTTTAAGTTGTTGAAGCTTCTTGACACTATTTGTTTCTATCTGCCTGATTCTTTCCCTGGTAAGATTATGGTCATTTCCAATACTCTCCAAAGTTTCTTTAGATTCACCATGAAGACCATGTCTCTTGATAAGCACATCCCGCTCTCTGTCAACAAGCTCACCAAATAAATTGTTGATAATCTCAACCGCATTTAAATTAGCCACTTCTTCGGCTTTTTTGTTGTTGATGATTTGATCTAAAATTGATGTAGTACTCATATTATTTATTTGAGTGTCAAGCATGAATCAACTCTCTTAATAAAATTATTTATATGTTCCATTATCATAGCATGAATTTTATTTTTAGTCAAGTGTTTTTTATTATAACATATTTTAAATATCAATAAAAGAAAAAATGTACTAATATTAAACAAAAAAATTCTTTTGTCAAAAAAAGAATTTTATGGTCTGCTCTTATTAATTTTCTAAAAATTTTTTTATTTTTCTAAAAATTTTTTCTTTCTAAAATCCTAAATACTCAATTTCCTCCTGCAGCTGCACCCCGAATCTGTCCCTGACTTGCTGTTTTATAAAGCTAATCATCATCACCACCTCCTCTGCGCGCGCCTTGCCCGTGTTCACGATAAAATTGGCATGCTCCAAACTGATTTTTGTTCCGCCGATTTTCTTTCCCTGGAGGTCAAGCCGGCTGATAATCCACCCGGCGCCAACCTTGCCGCCTTTTATGAGGCCCTCGCGTTCTGCCGCATCGGAGAGATATCTGTTTCCCTTTTGCAGATCTGAAAACAGAACATTTTTAAATATACATCCGGCGCTTGGCAGTTTTGGCTGAGTGCTGTTGCGATGCCCCAGGTACTGAGAAACTGTTTTATTGATTTCCTCTATCTCTCCTTTTTTCATTCTGAGTGTAGCGCTCCAAATAAGCAAATTCCGATCTTTCTTAAAAATGCTTTCCCTGTAAGAAAACTTGCAATCATTACCGCTCAATATATAGCTTCTTTTTTTTTTAATATTAAACACCTCCACAGTTTCTACACAATCCGCCAATTGTCCGCCAAATGCTCCGGCATTGCCGCGGATAGCCCCGCCCAGGCTTCCCGGAATGCCGATTGCCCATTCCAATCCGGACAGGCCGCCTCCTATCGCCCGCCTGACAATCTGCGGCAGATCCGTTCCTGCTCCGGCTTCAATCCGTTCTCCGCGGATTTCCAGGCCCTTATTTTCCATTTTGACAACTATTCCGCCAAAACCATCATCGCTTATCAGGACGTTGCTTCCGCCGGAAAGTATCGCGTAATTAATCTTTTTTTTCCGAATCCACTCAAAAACCTCCGCCAATTCTTCCTTGGTGCGGATTTTCACAAAATACTTGGCCTGGCCGCCGATTCTAAAAGTAGTCATCGGCGCCAGCGAAATATTTTCTTGTATTTTAGGCTCTATCATAGATATATCGTAAAAAAAGAAAAAGGATTAAATTCATTTCAATAATATTTTTTCTCATTCACCCTTACTTTTATAAATAATAAAAATAATTAAATAATGGGGAACTCTAAGGGCGAAACACTGCCCTAAACCTGTTGCTATCAGTGACAAGAATTGAAAACACGAAAGAACAAGCGTTGACGCCGGCTACCCGGGCATATCTGTAGAAGTACTGATCCGAAAACCATTCATAGCTTCCACTATCAGACAAATCCAAGCACTCATCGGTCCGTCCGACCATTTGCCCGTAATCACCTAAAGTCGTATCAGATGAGCATCCGGTCTCATAATCAGACCCGCCGTCCTTATAGCCGCAAAAACCGTAAAAATCTTGACTGGTTGGCAGTCTGGTCCCTTTCCAGTTCTTGAGAACCTCAGGCGTTATCGGCCCTTCATAACAAGCCTCATTACTCGTGCAAGTAGCATCCGGCGCCGTATAGCCCCCCTGGTCCGGCAAATCCTTGCGGCCGTCATAGCAGTCTGCCTGGCACAGGGCGCAGTCGCCGTCATTCCAGGTATTGTCCGCCAACCCGCCCGAATTAATACCGGAATAACTGGCCACGGTTCCGTTCGGAAAATACCCGGAACAGGTATAGGCGGCGATATAACTATTATCTATATCAGAAGCATTATCATCTCCGTTCCAGCACAAAACTCCGGAACTGACCGCCGCAGTCTGGACGCAGATGCCGTCCTCTGGGTCTATATAGTCGCCGTTGCCGTTGCCGTCTTCGAACCATTCCCAGCCGGAAGCCGCATCGCAGGCCTCGCGCGTCAGCGCTACAGAAGCATTTCCGGAAGAACTTGCCACCCAGCCCCGCCCGGGCCAATCCTGGATCTGGTACATTTTGTCATTAATATATTCCAAACGCTCGATAATGCTGCCGGTCGAACTGGCGGCTACGGATGATGAGTCAAAATCATTATCAGTGTTGTTCGCGCCCAATATATTCTGCGCGAAATCCTGGTCCGAGGCGCTCGGCGCGGCTGTCGGCTCGGTAAAAGCCGCAAAAATATGAATAGTCGCGCCGGCTATCACGCTTAAGATAAAAATTGTTATAGAGAGCCAAAGCAAATTGGCAAGCCTCATTTTAATGGTTTGCATATAGATAGTGAATTTTTAATTTGTAATTTTACGCCCAAGGCGGACCAGCTTTGAGCTGGCAATTTTTAATGACTAAATTTTTAAATTAAACTTTGCGCTAGAACAAAGCTGTTAAAAATTTTTCAACACTTATTACTCGAATATCATTTTGCACAAAATCTATACCAGTCGAAGCGACAACCTGATAAACAAAAGGGATGTTCATTTTTTCTTTGAAATATTTTAAATGTTTTGTCGCTTTTTTGTTAGACGTTTTTACTTCTACCGCAAACCACGGTTTTTTATTTACTGTTATCAAAAAATCAACTTCCCTACCCTCAATATCACGCAAAAACTTTAATTCAACATCAAAACCTTCGCTGTCATGAAGAATATGAGAAAATTTTAAAAGATGACTCGCAACAATATTTTCCAACCGAGATCCTTCATTTTTTACTTGCGACCAATCCCACAAAAACATTTTTGGCTCCCTTCGAAGTGATTTTATCGTGCTTGCGGCATGTGGATATATTCTATAATGATAATAAAATCTTTCCAAAATATCCATCCAATGAGCCACTGTTTTATGAGTGACCTGTAAATCTTCACGAAGAGAATTCAAAGACAAAAGAGATCCCACTTTTTCAGGTAAAATAGTAGCTAAAATTTCCAAGGCCGATAAATCTCGAACAAGTTCAACGTCTCTGATATCCTCTTTGATCAAACGACTTTGTCTTTCATTATGAAAACGACGCAGAGTTCTTTTGTTTTCTTTTAAAAATGGCTCCGGAAAACCGCCATAAACAAACAAATCGTCAAAAGTTTTTCTTAAATTTTTGGCGTCAACAAAAACTAAATCGTTTTTAACTTGAATTTTATTATCAATCTCCAAAACTTCTGCCAAAGAAAAAGGATGTAATCGGTAATAGTGATATCTCCCCATCAGCGAATCTCCACCATGACGATACAAATCAAGCCTAGCTGAACCTGTTACCAAGATATCATATTTCTTTTTATTTTTATCCCATTCTCCTTTTACATAATTTTTCCATTTGGCATATTTATGAATTTCATCAAAAACAATAAGTTTGGCATCAGGCTCAAACTGCGAATTTATAATTCTTTTTTTATCCTGAAGATTATCCCAATTCAAATAACTGTATTTCTTATATTGCTCTTCGCCGATTTGTTGTGCCAGAGTTGTCTTCCCCACTTGCCGTGGTCCATCAAGAAAAACCATCTTTTCCTTCAAATCATCATTAATATATTTAAATAAATTCCTTTTTTTAATCATTTTACTTAATTTTAGTACTTTTTATTACAAGATTATTATACCATAGTAGAATATTATGTCAATATTATTATATTATAAAATAATTTATTTATTGTTTCCCCGTCTATTCACTTCGGGCGGAAACGGTGGTAGTAAAAGATTCCGTAATTATCACTCTTGCCGCCACCATAAAAACTTCAGTCGCAGCACATGGCCCAATCCCCATTTACACAGCGCTCCGCTTTAGGATGACGTGGTATATAATCTATTTTATCAAATTTTGCCCTATTTTGTAAGCCTCGCCTGCTCCCATCAGAATCAGCACATCGCCCGATTTCAATTTTTCCCGCACATATGCCTCGCATTCTGCCAGTGTGGGAATATAGCTTGCGTTTTTCTGTCCTGCCTTTATAATTTTTTCAATCAAATCCCGACTATGCACATCGCCCTGCGCCTCGCGGGCCGAGCCGTAAATATCCAAGACAATCAACTCATCGGTATCGCCGAAACTTTCGGCAAAATCATTGAGCAGCGCTTTAGTGCGCGTAAAAGAATGCGGATGAAATACAGTAATTATTTTTTTATGCGGATACAGCTCTCTGGCGCCGGAAAGCGAAGCCCTTACTTCTGTCGGATGATGCGCATAATCGTCAATAATGGCGGCGCCCCGGTATTTGCCCATCACCTGCATGCGCCTCTCCGCCCCAGTAAACTCTTCCAGATACTCCCTGATTTTAAATAAATCTATTTCCAGCTCAATACACATCGCGATTACCCCCAAAGCATTGGAAATATTATGCCTACCCGATAGACAAATGGAGAATTCTCCCAGATCATCACCGTTAATACTGACGCTGAATATCTGCCGACCGCCGGCTTGTTTAATCTTATGTGCTACATAATCAGCAGCATCATCTATGGCATAAGTAACTACCCGAGCCCTGGAATTTACCTTGGCAATCCTGCAAATGACCGGATCGTTAAAATTACAAATTAAAATTCCTTTTTTTGGCATTTTACTTATAAAATCTATAAAGGCCTGATTATAATCATCGGCTGTCCTGAAAAAATCAGGATGATCATATTCAATGTTATTAAGCAATACTGCTTTTGGTCGGTAATATTTTAATTTATTTTGATACTCATCAGCTTCTATCACAAAATAATTAGATTTACCAATTAATGTTCCTCCCCCCAATTGCGGAATCTTAGCGCCCACAATCAAGTTCGGGTCACATCCGGCTTCCCGCATTACAAAAGCAAGCCAAGAAGAAGTTGTAGTCTTGCCATGAGTTCCGCAAACGGCAATGCCGTATTTATCATTAAACACACGAGCTAATCCTTCCGGATAAGCAATAGTTTTAATTTTACTTTTGAGGGCAAAGTCAAGTTCTTTGTTCGCTTCCGGCTTGAAGGCCGTGGAATAAATAATCAAATCTGTATCTTTGGCGATATTATCCGGACTGAATTTATGCGAAACTTTGATATTGTCTTTTTGCAGTTCATTGTAATAATAATGATCTCCTTCATCGGATCCGCTGACTTCATAACCCATTTGTTTATACATCCGCGCCAAAGCCGAAGTCCCTGCGCCCTCTATCCCGATGATATGGATTTTTTTTCCGCCGAAAGCGGATCCGCCTTCGGCGGAAATTTTATCTAACATATAATTAACTTTTGGGGGAATTTTATTCTTAATTCTTGATTCTAAAAAGCTCTCCCTCTTTTATAATCATTTCCTCGTCCATATTCGCAACTTCCCGCTTGCACATTACCATCTTGCCGTTAACCATCACATTCTCTACATCCTGCGCTTCAACACAATATACCAAGTGGGAAAACGGATTGTAAATTGGCGTAAGGTGCGGCTTATCCAGGTTGATAGTAATAATGTCCGCTTTCTTTCCTGCCTCAAGCGAACCCAAGTGATTTTCCTTTCCCAAAACACGCGCCGCGTCAATTGTTGCCATTTTTACAATTTCGTAAGCATTCAGTATTTCCGGATTTAACCCGGTTATCTTGTGGAGCATGGAGCACATCTTCATTTCGGAAAACAGGTCCAGAGTATTATTACTGGCTGCGCCGTCCGTTCCCAGCCCGACCGTAATTCCATGCTCGCGCGTCATTTCAATAATCGGCGAGATGCCGGAAGCCAGCTTCATATTACTGATCGGATTATGACTTATCTTTACATTTTTTTCTTTTAAAATATCAAAATCACCTTTCTTAAGCCACACGCTGTGGATAGCCACAGTTCTTTCGGACAACAAATTCAAATCATTTAGATATTCTATCGGCGTCTTTTCGTATTTTTCCAGCGCATCACTTAATTCTTTCTCGGTTTCACTGATATGAATATGGACAAGGGTATTATTGGCAAGCGCCAGTTCATTAATTTTTTCCAAATTTTCCCGAGAACAGGCATAGATGGAATGGGGCGCAAAAGCTACATCAATCAGTTCGCTCTTCTTGAATTCTTCTATTTGATCCAATGTCTTTTGTATGGCTTCTTGCGGATTTTTAGCGCTCGGTGCAGGAAAATCCAAAATCACCTCTCCCAGTATCGCCCTCTGTCCGGCCCTCTCTGCCACCCCTCCCAGCACCTCTTCAAAAAAATACATATCATTGAAACAGGTGATTCCGGATTTAAGCATTTCTAGTACTGCGAGTTCTCCCGATCTTTTGATAAATTTCGCGTTCACATGCCTCCTCTCTGCCGGCCAAATATTGTTTTCCAGCCACTCAATCAGGGGCAAATCATCTGCCAGCCCCCGAAAATAAGCCATAGCCGCATGTGTATGAGTATTGATAAGTCCGGGCATTACTATGCTATTACCGGCATCTATCACTTTTTTAACTTTGTATTTCTTCTCCAAGGCGCAAGCCTCACCCACGGCCAAAATATCCGTGCCGGATACGGCTACAGCGCCATTTTCTATCCACTTATTATCGATCACTGGCAGAATATATCTACCTTTTATAATATAATCGCAATTCATATTCTTTTGGAACTCGCAACTTGTTATGAGTTATGAGTTATGAGTTTATTTATAATTTTTACCATTTCCGCACTCGCATTCTGCTTGATAATTTTACCAATATTTTCCCGAAGTTTCTGCTGTTTATGCTTATTTTCCATTAAATTTTTTATACTTTGAATAAATTTATTAGAATCAAGATATTTTTGATTCAAAACAATGGCCGCTTCATTGTCCATAAACATCCTGGCATTATCTTCCTGATGGGTGCGGGGCATCGGAATCAGGATACAAACCTTTTTCAAAAATGACAATTCGGTCAAAGCGCCCATGCCGCATCTGGATACTACAATATCCGCCGCGTTATAAGCATCCATCATCTGGGTAGTATTCAAAAACTCAAACTTGCGATAATCCTCCCTGTGCAGGTCATACTTCCACTCCAGCGGAGATTCCGCCTCTCTACCCTTTCCGGTGGCATGAAGAATCTGAAAATTTTTCGTAAGCTCTTGCAACGATGTGACCACAAGCATATTCAAAAAAACAGATCCGGTTCCCCCTCCGGTAATAAAAATTACCGGCTTATTATCTTTTAAATTAAACTTTTTCAAACTTTCTTGGCGCGTTCTGCTTTTTTGTAAATTAATAAATTCCCTGCGGACAGGATTACCAATCCAAACAGGCTTCTTGCAAAAATCTTCTAACGATTTTTTAAAAACGGTAGTAATCACCTTGGCGCACCTGCACATCAGCTTGTTTGCAAGCCCCGGACGCGCGTCCTGCTGATGGATGATTATTGGAATTCTCCTGGCCCGGGCCGCCCAAACAAAGGGCACGCTGACAAAACCGCCGGCGCTAATCACTAAATCAGGGTTGCATTTTTTTATTATTAATAAAGAATCAAAAAAACCCAAAATAACAAAAAACGGATCTATAAAATTTTTCCAGGAAAAATAACGGCGAAACTTGCCGCTGTTAATGGAAAAAAAATCAATTCCTTCTCTTCTTACCATCTCCTGTTCTATGCCGTTTTTGGTGCCGACCCAATAAAAATTATAATCCCCGCCCGCAAGTTCATCAAAAATAGCAAGCAAAGGACTCACTGAACCGCCCGTCCCTCCGCCGGTTAAAATAATGTTTTTTTTATTCTTGATATTTATACTTTTTTGTGTTACCATATATGCAATAATTATAATAATCTTTAAACTTTTGTTTAAACTTTTATTTTTAAGGGGGGTACATGCCCAAATCCAACAAGAAAAAAAATATCGGCAATTGCCCCACAAAAAAAATTAGAAAATCTTTTTGTAAAAATAAATATTGGCAAAATAAAATTTATTTTGTATTGCATTACCCCTGCCACAACCATTGCGACCTTTGTCCGGCATGCTTTTTTGATCAATATATAAAATAATTTTAAATCTCATAAAAAAAGAGATAAATCATGTCCAATAAAAACTTCACCTTCCAAAACCGGCGTCCGTTGCCAAAACGGGCGTTTTTTTATTTCCACAAATCCCCCCCCTTTTCTATTCCCCCCTTCAAAGGGGGAATAGACTGGTTAAATGTTAAATATCTATTGTTAAATATTGATATTATCTTCTCCCCGTTTTCTCTCCTTTTGTCTGCCGACTAATATTCACCAAAATTCCGCAGGCGGTTAGCGCCGCTAAAATTGCCGATCCGCCATAACTCACCAAGGGCAGCGGCACTCCGGTCATGGGCATGGCATTAATGATGCCGCCGATATTAATTAGGGCTTGCATCACTATCCAGCTGGATATCCCAATGGCCAAAATACGCCCAAAATCATCAGGCGCATTTTTTGCAATTTTGTATCCGCAATAAAATAAATATAAAAATAATATAATAAATATTACGCTCACCACAAATCCGGTTTCTTCCGCAATAATTGCAAAAATAGAGTCTCCCGACACCTCCGGTAAATACATATATTTTTGGCGGCTGGCACCCAAACCCCTGCCCAGTACTCCGCCGGAACCAACAGCAATTAAGGATTGGTTAATTTGATAACAGGCATCGGCGGCATCAAAAGATGGGTCTATCATGCATTTAAACCTATTAAGCTGATACGGCTTGAATTGTACCATTACCCCGAAACTTAACACGCCAAAAAGCAATATTAATAAAATGTGTTTTATTTTTCCCCCGCCCACAAAATATACTATTAAAGAAGTAATAGCAATAATAGACAGGGTTCCCATGTCGGGCTGTTTAAGCATTAAAAAGGCGATCGCGCCCAAAACAACAATAAAGGGTCCAATCCCCTTCTCTATTTCCCCCAAATCTTTTTTGCGCGCCTCAAGCCAAGCCGCCAAATACAATAAAAAGGACAATTTCACGAATTCAGACGGCTGAACCGAATAACCAAAAACATTAATCCAGCTTCGCGCCTTCCCGTAATGCGCGCTAAGCCCCGGTATAAAAACAAGGAGTAGCAAGACAATGGAAAAAAATAAAAAACCAAAAGCATATTCTTTCCAGATATGGTAATCAATCCGTGAAAATATCGCAAAAGCGATTAAGCCCAAAGCTAAACCGAATAGTTGGTGTTTGAAATAATAGTATGGATCGCCGAATTTATCATAAGCAATTACTGATGAAGCGCTGGAAAGACTAATAAGACCAAAGGTTAAAATAGTAAAAATAACAACAATTAACTTTTTATCAGGTTCATGAAACCCTCGATAACTATTAAGTAAATTTTTAATTTTTCTTTTAAGATTAGACATGAATATTTAGTCAAAAGTTTAGAAAGTCCATAAAGTCAAAAGCTTGGAATCGCTACGCGATATTTTATTTAATATCGCGTAGCGATTCCAGACTTTATAGACTTTCGACTTTTGACTTTCAACTATAGTGTATGATCCAATAAAAACAATATAATGCCAATGGCGGCGGTAATTCCGGCTACAATCCAAAAGCGCATAACAATTTTTGCCTCTGGCCAGCCGCGCGCCTCAAAATGATGGTGAATCGGCGCTGATAAAAATACTTTTTTGCCGCCGCGAAACCTCTTTGATAAAAGCTGAATAATAACAGATGCTGCTTCTAATACGAACAAGAATCCGATAATTGGCAAAAGCAGAGCATAATTAGTGAGCATAGCAATAATTCCAAGTGTTACACCAAGACTCATCGCGCCGGTATCACCCATATAGAAACGGGCGGGTATAACATTGAACCATAGAAATGCAATTAGAGCGCCGATAATCACTCCGCAAAACACAGCCAAATCATATCTGCCCATCATAAAAGCTATAACCCCGTAAGCTCCGTAAGAAACCAGCAATGTTCCACCGGCCAGACCGTCAAGGCCGTCAATCTCATTTACGGAAAAAGCGGTTCCCACAATCACAAGAATAAAAAACGGAATATACCACCACCCTATTTCAAAATTTCCCAAAAATGGAATGTGCAGAACCGTCCAATCCAGTTTGAAGTAAAACCAAAACGCACCAACACCCGCAATAACCGTATAAATAAGTATGCGATGAATCATATTGAGTCCGCCGCCGCCAAACACACCCTTTTTTCGGACATCAAGCCAATCATCAAGTAATCCCACCAGGGCTGTCGCCACCAATGCCCCAAGTGGCAAGAGAGTTTGGCTTCGAGATAAAAAATTTAAATTTTTAAATATATCTATTGGAAAAAATTTTGCTAAATAAAAAAAGAATGCTGCGAACATGAGAACCGTACCCCAAACAAGCACTCCGCCCATAGTAGGCGTGCCGGTCTTGTGCAAATGCATCTTAGAAAAAAGGGGCGTGGTTCCGCTATTTCTAATGTTTTTACCTAATTTATATTTATATAAAAAATGAGTAAGCAGGGGCGTCCAGGAAAATGTAAACAAAAAAGCGAATGTCGCAAAAAAGAGGACTTTTATAACATAAAAATCTTGCATAAAAATTTATAGTCGAAAATCAAAAGTTGAAAGTCGAAAGTTTGGCACTATACCTACTATGGGAGGGGCTCCAGAATTTTAACTTTATAGACTTTACAAACTTTTGACCATAGTCTATCTAAAGTTAATTAAATAAACAGAAACAATTGATATCAATAAAATAAGGTTGCAAACCAAGCTTGTGGTAAACAAAATATAAGATATAAATTTTCTGTCTTTGTATATAATAATATTGAAATATAATAAAAAATTTATTAAAATAATAAAAAAACCCAACAAGGGAATAATGTATATTTTATCTATATCTCCATAAAAATCAATTCCAGAATCAACGCTATAATGAAGAGCAATCTGCTGAGATCCAATTTCTCCGTGAATATACCTTGCCGCCATCCAAGTTAAAAAATTTAAAACAATCAAAATGCCCACATAAATCTTTACATGCAAATCAAGGAATATTTTAAAAAAATACTTTTTAAATTCAGGCCACTTTATATATAAATTATCAATAAAATCAGACCATATTTTCATATAAAAAATCAAATTATTACTTTAGTATATTAACATAAATATCCAAAAAATAAAACTTGACAAAATTATAAAAAGATGTTATCATTTTAATGCATTCTTTAAAAAATAAATTTTTAACACTAACAGGAGACTTAAATTGAAAAAATTTAAAAAATTTTTAGAAACAATATTTGATTTCGGGATGTACCTAAATGTCCTTATCATACTTCCCCAACCAATAACCATTATCGCAAACCAAAACGCAAACAATGTCTCCATCTGGATGTGGCTTGCATGCTTCATCTTTCAAGCATTTATAAGCTTACATGGCAAAATCAATCTCAAATCCAAATCCATGTTTATTGGCATGGGAATCAGTGCTATTTTTTCGCTGTTAACAATGATACTGTGTCTTGTATATTAATTATTTATCTCCTTAAAAAATTCACCCCAACTTGCGCAATGCAAGGCGGGGTGTTTTTATTTACTATTGAAAAATTTTCAAAATGTTATATGATATTATTATACGAAGTATAATAATATCCAATCAAAAGTTAAAAGTTCTTAAAGTTAAAAGCCTGGAATCGCTTCGCGATATATTAAATGCCACGAAGTGGCATCAATGACTTTCAACTTTCGACTTTTAACTTTAAACTAGTCATTGCTTCACAATGACGCCCCTTTAGCTCAATTGGTAGAGCAACGGTATCGTAAACCGTAGGTTGTCAGTTCAATTCTGATGAGGGGCTCACAAAAACCTAAAACTAATAACTAAGCTAAAAGCACATGAAAAAGTTATTAGTTTTTTATTTACTAATATTAAAAAATTTAATCGCTTTTGTCTTGACAAAATCATAAAAATATGATATATTTCAAATAATTCTTAAAAATAACAATTTAATAAAATCCCGGAGGCTTTAAAATGATTAATATACTGTGTATTATTGGTATATTTACCGCCACATTCTTTGGTGGATTATCCTTGATTCTCGTTTCCCTTCTTAAAAATGAGAAGGATAGATGTAAAAAACTCAAAAGAGAAAACAGAGAACTTGAAAAGCTCTCTATTACCGATCCTCTAACCGGCGCTTTTACCAGACGCCTCTTGGAAACTATTTTCCCATCAGAATTAAGCCGGGCAAAAAGAACCGGAATGCCGCTTGTACCGCTTATGGTGGACATAGATCGTTTCAAAACAATTAATGACACCTATGGGCATCAGGCCGGTGACAAGGTCCTGCGGGAACTTGTAAAAAGAATAAAATCTATTTTAAGAGAACCGGACAAAATCTGCCGCTATGGCGGAGAAGAGTTTCTAATAATCCTGCCGGATTGTCTCTCGGGAAAAATCGTAGCGGAAAGAATCCGCCAAAAAATTGAAAAAGAATACTTTGATATCGGTAAAGAAAAAATACCAGTAACAATAAGTGTCGGATACACAACATTTAACACAAGGGAAGATAAAAGAAATATAGAAGAAATAATAGAGGATGCGGACAACGCCCTCTATAAAGCGAAACATACGGGCAGAAACAAAGTTGTCTGCTTAGACTAAAACTACCCCCGGTCAACAAACCGGGGGATTTTTTTATAAAAAAACACACCCCAAATGATGCATCAAAGTCACAAGCTGAACTTGTGAATTATAAATTAAAAATTATTTTTTATAAACCTTTATCCCCCCTTTTCCATCCTCCACCGCATATCCTCGTTTTTCTATTTCATCTCGAATTCTATCCGACTCTGCCCAGTTTTTATCTTGACGTGCTTTATTGCGGTGCACAATCATTATTTTTATATCTTCCGGCAATGCTATTCCCTTGGCCTGCTCTACCATATCTTCTAATCTTAATCCCAATACCCGATCAAAATCCAAAACAGTAGCTATTTTTTCTTCATTCTTTAATTTTGATTTTAATAAATTCTGCACTACCGCCAAAGACTGAGGCATATTCAAATCGTCATTAATTGCTTCTATAAATTTATCTTTATATTTTTGATCAATCTTTCCTTTTGTGCCGTCAATATTTACTACCTGGCTGACAAGATGCCGAAATCCTTCTCTGGTATTTAAAATACTCTCCTCGTCATATTCCATCGGCTTGCGATAATGGGTTTGTAAACAAGCAAAACGATAGACCAATGGATCAATATCTCTTTTTAAAAAAGCATTTTCCAAGGTCAAAAAATTCTCATCGCTTTTAGCCATTTTCTTGCCGCCGGCAATATTTAAAAATTCTCCATGTATCCAATAATTAAAAAATTTTTTGCCGGTAGCGGCTTCTGACTGCGCTATTTCATTGGTATGATGCACATTGATATGATCTATCCCTCCGCAATGAATATCCAGTTTTTCGCCAAGCTCCGCCATGCTCATCGCCGAACACTCCAGGTGCCACCCGGGAAAACCAACCCCCCAAGGACTTCTCCACTCCATTTGGCGCCGCGCAAAATCCTGACTGGAATCAAAGGGGCGCCCATCCCGATAAGAAAATTTCCAAAGCGCAAAATCCGTAAAATTCTTCTTTTCTTCATTCTTTTCCACCCGAGCTCCTTCCTGCAACTCTTCCAACCTCAAGTGACTGAGCTTGTTATAATCTTTAAATTTCGCAGTATCAAAATAAATACCATCACTGGTTTTGTATATATAGCTTTTTTCTTCTAGGGTTTCTATAAGTGTTATTTGTTCCTTAATATAATCTGTTGCCTTGGTGTATTTGTTTGGTGGCAATATATTTAAATTTCCCAAATCTTTTTGAAACGCTTTGGTATAAAATTCCGCTATCTCCCAAGCAGTCTTTCCTTCTCTCCTAGCCCCTTTCTCAAATTTATCTTCACCCATATCCATATCTCCCACTAAATGTCCCACATCAGTAATGTTCATGATATGTTTAACGGAATATCCATTATAAAACAAAACTCTCTTTAATATATCTGTAAAAATATAAGTGCGAAGATTGCCGATATGCGCATAATCATAAACTGTCGGCCCACAAGTATATAGCCCGATTTCTTTTTTATCAATTGGCTTAAATTCTTCTTTTTCTCGAGTAAGCGTGTTGTATAAAAATATTTTATTCATATAAATCTGTTACTTGTTACCTGAATTAATTGTACAAAAATATCCCGCTTTTAGCAAATTTAAAAAGCTGTCATTGTAACAGCTTTCTTTTTTGATTTAAAGAGAGATATTTTTTAATTCGGATTGAAGATTAATCCTATATTCTTTCTCTTTTTTTTCTTGTATTTCAAGATATTGAACCAGTTTTTGAAAACACTCAATTAAATTTTTCTGATTTTCAACAACCAACTCTTTTTCTTTTTCATTTTTTTCTTTCTTCAATCTCCACTCTGGCAACCCAGTATTCACTTCTGCCATTTCTTTTTGGATTTCTTTTTTACTTTTTCTTCTTATTTTGGTGTTTGGTTTTATCCGCAGTGCTATTTTTACGGCCATGATTCGACCTCCGAGATGTACCACTTCAAATTATAGGTTAATATTATGATATATTTTAAAAATTCCCTAAAAAGAATTATGTTATATTTATATCACACTTTATAACTTTTGTCAAGCGCAAACAAAAAACAAGGGGTAATTACTACCCCTTGCGTTTTATTTGTATTATTGTTATTTCTTTAGCCAACCATCAATGATCGGCTCCTCAATTTTTATTTCCTTTACTGTCGTTTCAATTGTTTCCGGTTTTTTTATCTCTTGTTTCAGAGAAACCTTTAACGGATCCTTTGTCTCAGGAATCACTTCAGTCTCTTGTTTAAACGGGGTTTTTCCCGCCAAACTCATTTTTCCCATATCTCGGTAAAAGGCGTTCATATCATACATTTTTATATCACCGTTTCCGCCCGAATTTTCAGGCATCACGAAAAATTTTGCACCACTCTTTTCCCAAGCATCCAAAACCTCCAATTCAGTAACAACAGCACCGTTTTCTCCGCTTAGAGCTAATGCACGACCGGCATCCAGGGCGACAATAGCTTCTGTTTCCGCCTTGATTGCCAAAGCTTGATTAAGAAGCTCAACATATTTTGCGTTTCCCTTGTAAACTCTTTCCTGTTTTATACCCTTAGCTCTTTCTATCTGTTCACTAGCCTCACCTCTGGCAACCTGAAATTCTGTTTTCCAGTGAGATTCCTGGGTTTTAATCTGGTTAGCAATCCCCAGGGTAGTTTCGTCGGCTTTTTTGGTTTGATCAATAACATCTTGGAACACTTGCCTGAAAATATGGTTTTGAAGTTTAATACTTGTAATATTTATGCCGAATTCTCTTAAAATCAGGTCGGCAAGCTCCACGGCCTTATCGGCCTGCGCTGATCTCTTGTCGCTATCCGGAACTTCTTTAAAATCCAATTTCGAAAATGCAGAAAATATTTTACTGCGAGACCAGTGTTTTACAGCAAGTTTTAAACCATTATTTTTTATTTGCTCAGGACCCATATACTCAAGCGCCTTAACAATTCCCTGCGGGGTTAAACGCCAAGTAAGGGTAGGGGCTATTAAAAAACGATTACCATGAATGTCACGACAATCTACAGCATCATTTTCATCTTTATAATCGCCCTCGCCGCGGATGGTAAACGATAAAATCTCATCAGTAATACTAATTTTTTCCAGAGTGCTCCAATATCGATTATATATAACCATCATACCAGGATCTTGTAATTCGCCGAAGCCTCCACCAAATTTTTTCCACTTAACTCTTTTGCTCTCAAAAGAAAAATACGGAATATTAATTTGTGCGAGATATGAAACGGTTACCCCCCATTCAGTATCCTTGAGGGTTTCCGTCTTAATCCCGGTAAGTGGCACTATTATCAAAATCAACAAAATTGTCAAACCCAGTTTAGTCTTGTTCATTACTTCACCTCCTTCGTAATCATCTCGATTGGATTGCCATTAATTATTCCGCTGGACATAATATTGCTCATTACCTGAGCTTTCCTTATTTTTATCAATCTCTCTCCGCCAACACCCTCTACCGCTTTTTCTCTTTGCTGTGTCTGCGAGGCGATAGCATTATTAACTGCCGTAAGACCCAAAGAGCTTTTCTGAGTAAAATACAGATTTGCCTCGGCTTCAATGGCGTTAGCCTCCGACAAACCGCGCTGTTTTTCAGCTCCAACCCTTGCCAAACCTTCAGCATCAACCCTTCTAAGTTCCGCTTCTTTGGTCATCTGAGCCAGTCTAGCTGTTTTTAATTCTTCCTCTACAACCTGAAGATTTTTCTCAAAAATTTTCTGTTCAATATTTTTGTCTTCAAAATAAAATGTCTCCAAGAGACAATCCAATATCTCTATTCCATCCGGAGCCCATATTTCTCTAAGCTTCTCTAATAATTTTTGATTCTTCTGGTGAAGATAATTATTTTCAGGATTTTTCGGATCCGGAAGATAAAATCCATCCTGACTAAGTCCGCCAAAGAATTTTATAGCCTCTGTTTCAATGATATTGTTAACATTTTTGCTTATTCTATCGGTTTTTAGGCCTGTTCTTAAGTTTAGCTGGTATGGACCGCCGTGGATAAGTTTGCCATCTTTATTGTACTTTGGCTCCTTATACGGCTTATAGGGAACAACCAGTCTAACTTGAACATAGGTATTGCTCTTGTTGGGCATTCTAAGCCCGGTATTAGGAACTACTTCGTCAAAATATTCCCCCAAAACAACTTTGACCTCTGGGATAAATTCAGCGTATCGAATGCTACAATCCATGGGCACAATGCTCTGTAACCACGGAATTCTAAATACCCTCCCTGGTCCGGATACCGCAACATCGGAAATACCAAAGAGTATATTTTTCCGCACAGCACCCTCATTTGGTCCAAGCGGTACGGTAAATCCCAAAAAATATACAAAATACAAAACTCCAATAATGTTCAGCGTCCAAATAATGCGCCCAAAGAGCCCCATTTTTTTCTTTTCTTCCGGTTCGGGTTCTGTATTCTGAAAATCTCCACCTTCTTCCAACTGTCCCTCTTCTGTTTTTTCTTTTGAATCAAGAACGGCGGGTAGTGCCATTACCGAAGATTCGGCATTGCTGTTTTCTACGTCTTCACTTACCGCATCCCCCGCTACACCCTCTACCCTTTTTGCTTTTTTCTTAAAAAGCACTTTGATTAAATTTACGGGCACCATCAAAATGAAACCCACAAATCTTAATGCCCAATGCCCCTTCTTTAGTCCCCCTGCCGTTGTTTGAACAACACCATCTGCGTCTTTCTTTTTGTTCCAAAACATAGTCTTTCCTCCAAATTAAAGGTTAAGGTTACGCGCAAAAAACTTTTAAATTCCCCCATTTAAACATTTAAGTTGTTAATGATCTTTTATGTAAAACACAATAAATCGTTATAACCAACTCAAAAAATAACCATGGTTATCCCCTGAAAAATCGCTTATAAAAATATTATTATTTGTAAATTACTAACCCCTCTTTATATCATAAATTTGACAAATTGTCAAGAAAATTTAACACAAATACAGCATAAGCTTAGTGAGCAGAAAATATTTACTAATATTTGGTAATATTTTAAACTATAAAAAGACCGCCACGGAGCGGTCTTAAATAATTAAATAATAAATTTTGCGTCCCAAAAAAATTAATTTCCGGTTTTAATTTCTGCTATATAAATAATTTTTTTATTCAGAACATCATATATTTCCATCATGGGCACTTCTCCATAGCCTTTTTCGCTCATATACTCATTAATACGTGGATACACGCGAAAAACTCCGGCCATAATCGACACCCTATTCTTAAAAGGAAATTCTACTACCAAAGAATTTTTTTTATCTATCTTTTTAAGTTGATATTGCTTGTTTTGTAATTCATGAATCCTCTCCACACTACCATCCTCCAGAATGCATCCTGTGTCACTCCTCAATTTATCCTTTACTACTTTTTGAGGATCGTCATAATAAATACCAAATCCTTTATATGTCCGTATCTCTTCTTCTAGCAATAATTTTTGATAAATCTTTTCCTGAATTTTTCCGGTATCTTGGTATGGTCCTTCATAACCTTCATAAACAACATAATACGGCCCCATTTCTCTTTCGGTAATCTCAATCTTATAAAAAAAACCAACATACCATGCAAATAATAAAACCAATAGGCCAAAAATAATAAACCAAATAATAAATTTCTTGGAATTTGACATAAATTTTATTATATTAATAATAATTATTATCCCAAGGACGCAAAATACAACTGGAAATGAAGAGAGCGGGTGGGCTTATCTATTCTCCCACTCATCAGTCTGCCTGACCAGCAGTTCTTCCGCCTTTAAGGGGTCTCTCATTATTTCTTTGACAACCTTTTCCATCCTAACTCCCTGCGAGCCCTTTATTAATAACAAATCCCCCTCCCTCATGCGCTCTTGCGCAAATCTTCCGGCCTGAACCGCATCAGGAAAATGAAAAATATTATCTCTCTTCATTCCAGCCCCTTCTGCTCCCCGCGCTATATCACGAGACCGCTCTCCTACGGTTATCAATTTATCAATTTTTGATTCAAAAATATGTTTCCCCACCATTCTATGACCTTCCTCGCAAAAAATGCCCAACTCCAGCATATCACCCAAAATAGCAAATCTCCTTGCGTCCTCTCTTATGGGAATGGCGGATAAAACATCCAAGGCCAACAAAGAAGATTCCGGAGATGAATTATAAGTATCATCAATAAGCAGCGTATTTTTAATGCCGGGCAAAACCCTCATTCTCCCCTTGGGCTGTTCCATAGTCTTTAAACCCTCGGCAACATCAATTAAATTCATTTCATAAACAATCCCCAGAGAAGCACCGGCCAAAGCCGCATAAACAGAGGCTTTACTGATAACTTCCGGCAAAAAAACAGGAACAAAAGAACCCTGATATGAAAGTTTAAAATTAATACCGGATAAAAACTCTTCTCTTCCTGCGCCATCCGCGTTCTTCTTGCTATAATGGAAAATAACTTCGCGCGCGCGCACTGCTGCATTTTCACCGAATCCATAACTAAGTATCCGCGCCCTGCTTCTATCTCCTGTTTTTTTAACTTTTTCGTCATCATAATTAAGCACCGCAAAGCCATTCTTGGGCAAACTCTCTATCAATTTTCCCTTTTCTTTTTCTATTTTTTCCACTGAACCAAAAAATTTCAAATGAGAGTGTCCGATAATTGTCACTACACCCACCTTGCACGGCGCAATGGACAATAAATATGACATATCGCCCGCCCGGTCAATTCCCATTTCCAAAACCAATATCTTTGGATAGTATTTATTGCGGAAAAATATCAACTTGGCAGCCTTTAAAAAAATAATCATCCAACCAATGGCAGATCTGCCAGCGGATTTGGCGCCAATAATGGTGAGCGGTAAACCGATTTCGTTATTATAATTTTTTATATTCTTGCGGACATTAAACCGCGTTGACAAGACAGCATAAATGGCGTTTTTCGCGCTGGTTTTACCCACGCTGCCGGTAATTCCGATAATATCCGGCTTGTATTTTACCAAGATAATCTTCGCTAAAATTTTTAATTTGAATTGTAATAATTTTTTTAACATGTAACAAGTAACAGATAACAGGCAACAAGTAAACCTATTTTCTATTAATTAATTTATTTATATAGCATTGCCCCAATTTCATCGGACAATTCCACTAATAATTTATAATTATTTTGATTTATATACTTCTCAATTAATGAAAAGTGTAATAAATATTTAGATTCTTTTAATGAACCATAAGAAATTTTTAAAAAATTATTATATACTTTACAATCATCACCATTTCTACGGGCAAAACCTTCTACATAATTCAAAACAACAGACAATGTCAACCTCCTTATTTGTGAAGTAATTCCATAAATTTCATTTTTGGGAAATTTTTTAGTAACCCTATAAAAATCATGTGCATATTTATCCATTTTAATTTTCAAATTTTCACAATAATTACTCATAATTATTAATGTTGCTTGTTACTTATTATTTATTACCCGAAATCACCTCTCCTTTGGCACTTGATAATAATTTAATATAAACTCGGCCAACCTACTAAACAGGGGCGCGGCGGAAGATGCGGAAAATCGGACATTTCTTGGATTATCCAATTTTACAAGCATTACAAATTTGGGGTCATCAACTGGAGCAAATCCCACAAAAGTATGAATTGTCTCGTCTCCGTATCCGCTTCTATCACGACTTGCAACCTGCGCAGTACCGGTTTTACCTGCAACATAATACCCTTCCACGGCTGCCATTTTAGCATGTCCCCCGTCAACCACATTAACCATCATCCCGGAAGTAAGCAGTGCTGTTTTTTCAGATACCACCCTTCTAATTTGCCGCGGCTCGGTAATCTGTTCCCCCTCGGAAGATACAATTTTACCAACTATATATGGTTTCATTAATATTCCGCCATTAGCAATGGCCGCAAAAGCAGTGATAACTTGAAGAGGGGTAACGGTAATTCCCTGTCCAAATGAGGCGGTGGCCACCTCTACTGGACGAATAACTTTTCTGGTTAATCCCCTAATATCACCGGCGTATTCAGTCTCTAGTTCTATGCCGGTCTTTTCGCCAAAACCAAAATTTTTAACATACTGAGCAAATTTTTCTTCCCCCGTTTTTCGCATTACAAATATTGATCCGGTATTTAGTGATGCCTCCAAAACTGTTACCATGTCCACTATGCCATGCGGGCCATAAGTGTCAAAATCAGAATTTTTAATAGGCTTATTCCAACCCTCAACCATAATAAAGCCTTTATCCTCATAAACAGTTTCCGGCGCTATAGCTCCACTATCAATACCGGCCGCTATGGTCATTATCTTAAAAATAGATCCCGGTTCATATTGATCAAATATGGCCGGATTGTTATATAACCGTACATCTTCCACTTTATTATAATTATTAGAATCATAGCTCGGCCAAGAACACATTGCGATTATCGCTCCGGTTTTTGGCTCCATGACAATGACTGTTCCGCTATCAGCTCCGTACTCAGGAACGGCCTTGGAAAGTTTTTCGCATATCACAAACTGAATAGAACGATTAATTGTCAAAACCAAATCTTGTCCATTAATTGGCTTATGGAACTCCCGATCGTTTATAATAATAAGCCCCCCCTGGGCTGCTCTTTCTGTTTTTATTGAACCCATTGTTCCGGAAAGCTCTTCATTAAAAAATCCTTCAAGTCCATACATTCCCGCGTCTCTGTTTCCCACAAAGCCAAAAACATGAGAGCCGAGGCGGATATCCGGATAATACCGATAGGTTTCCATTGTGTAATATACCCCCTCTAATTTCAACTCTAAAAGCTGATCTAATTTCTCTTTGGTAATCTTATTTCTAATTGGCTCATATGGGTCGTTTGGTTTTGATAATTTTTCTATATATTCTTTTATAATTTGTTCCTTCCTTTCTTTTGCCTCTATCTCTTTTTTTATTTTTCGAAATTCTTCTTTTTGTTTGTCGATTATATTTCCCTCTTCATCATACATATCACGAAAATATTCATCTTCTTCCAATGTTTCCTCGATTTCCCGAAGCACTTCTTCGTGATCAAAAAATTCATATAATTTTTCTGCTACTTCTTGCGGGTTATGAATATCTTCAGGAACCGCAAAAATTGAAGCAAATTCCTTGTTGGTTGCTACCGGATAAAGATTTTTTCCAAAAATATATGGGTCATTCTGTACGAATATTTTTCCTCTCTCCGGATTTAACTTGCTAAAAACCTGATGTTGGTCCATTGCAAGCGCTACATATAAATCATATTTTAATATTTGTAATTCGTATAGTTTAAATAAAACAAAACCCACTAATAAAAAAATAATCGCCATAACAAACTGCAGACGATTGACATTAATTTTTTTATTATTTTTTTTGTTTCTTCGAAAATTCATAATTTAAGTCTATTCCATCATCACAATCCGCCAAATGGCGGAAAAGTAATCTTGTTGCAAACAAGGTCTAAAGATTACCATATCATCGTTATCCCCCCTTCTTTTTTTGTGGCGACAATTCTACTTTCTAGCCACCGTTTCCGGGCTAATCAGAATATAATCCACTTTTTCAACTTTAACCATTTTCAGTTCTTCTGCTTTTTTGGTGATATTATCATAAGATTCTAGTTCCATTATTTTTAATTTTATCTCCTTGTTTTGCTTGTTGATTTCCGCAACTTCCAATTTTAGCTTCTGCAGGACAAAGCCCTTAATAGAAAGATCATTAGCACTAACCACAAAATAAATTCCGCAGACCAAAATCATGGCCATGATGAATTTATTCAAAATTCCATGGGCCAACAAAAATTTACTTTTTATGTTTTTTTGTTTTTGTGTCATTGTTTTTATTTTATATCTTCTCTGCCACCCTCATCTTGGCGCTTCTGGCTCGATTATTTTTTTTTATCTCCTCCTCCGTCGGTGTAATAATTTTTTTTGTAATAATCCTTAATTCTGCTTTATGCGCGCACCTGCAAATAGGGGCTTCCGAGGGACAAATACAATCTTTGGTCTTTTCTTTAAAAAAATGCTTTACAATTCTATCCTCCAAGCTATGATAAGACACTACCACTATTCGCCCGTTACTGCGAAGCAGGTCTGGGCTATTCTCCAGCACCATTCTTAAATTCTCCAATTCCTTATTTGTCTCTATTCTCAAGGCTTGAAAAGTTCTGGTGGCAAAATGTATTTTTCCCTGTTTATATTGAAATGGAACCGCTGATTCAATTATTTTTAACAATTCTCCTGTTGTTTTTATTGATTTATTTTTTCGAACCCCTACTATGGCACGGCTTATCTGACGGGCAAACCTTTCCTCGCCATAATTTTTTATAATATTTTCTAAATTCTTTTCATTATAATTATTTACAATTTCCAAAGTAGAACATTCACTCTTTTCACCGAAAGACATATTGAGGGGGGTGTCAAATTGAAAAGACATTCCCCTATTACGATCACCAAGCTGAGCCGATGATAAGCCTAAATCCATAACAATGCCGTCAAACTTTATTTCTCCGCAATTATTTTTTACGATATCAGACAAGTTTCTAAAATTATCCTTTATTATTTTTATATTTTTTAGTTTTTTTTCCTTTATTTTAATGCGTGCATTTTCTATAGCCATATCATCTGCATCAATAGCCAAGACCATACCTCCCTCTCCAACCATTTTAGCAATAGCAAAAGTATAACCACCTCCACCCAGAGTGCAATCCACAAAATTTTTACCCGGTCCCGGTTTAAGATATTCCAGTGCTTCCGTAAGCATTACTGGAATGTGTTCATATTTCATAATACTACCGCCCTTGTCCGCGCTGATATAATCATTGATAAATCATTGTTGTCCACTAGGGGCGCCTTGATGATTCTTACCCTGACACTCCTATTTTTACAGTCCGAAACTAACTGGCATTTTATTTTTTTTGTCATATTTTATTTTTATTTTTACCTATCCGCCTTATTTTGGCGGTTTTTTATTTTACAATTCAAAAATATAAAATTGTAATTCTTTGTTTTATTATACCCCAAGATCTCCAAGTGTTTCCGCAATTTCAGAACTTTCTTTTTCAGCCCCCGCCTTATATTTATTCCAAATTTCTTCATTCCAGATTTCCAGGCGATCATAGAGTCCGGCTATCACTGATTTTTTCTCAAGAGAAGCAAATTCTATTAAATAATCAGGGAGATTAATTCTTCCCTGATTATCAAAATCAACATCCATAGCACCGGCCAGCATTAATCTGGAAAATGCCCTTGCTTTTGATTGGCTAATAGGCAAATTAGCAAATTTCTCGGCTATTTTTTCCCATTGTTTTTTAGAATACAAAAAGAGACAGTTGTCGAGCCCCCTGGTGACAACCGCTCCCCCCTTTAACGCGGAGCGAAATTTGGCAGGAACTGCCAATCTCCCCTTGTCGTCAAGATTATGTTTGTATTCGCCGATAAACATTAAGTTTGGCTTAAAATTAAAAATGTAAAAATCAAAAATAATTTTTGATATTACAATTTATTATTATGAACACATTAAACAGATACCCTAATAAGCATCTGTTTTTTTATAGTCTCTATCGCCCACTAAGGCTCAAGAGGAGGCTGATCAAATGTTTTTTTCAATGATCAGACCCCTTCTTCGCCTTAATTTTTTGTTTTAGCATCCCCATGCTTTTTGATAAAATTTTTGTTTTTGTTAATTGGCGTTAAATGTCTAAGCCAATTGTTTTGTTTTTATTTAAATTTTTGTTTTCACAGAACGATTTAAAAGATGTCTCTTTTGGGGTGGATTTTTTATTATCTCCACTATTCCCCACCCTTCACCATCATACTTTAATTATACACCACTTTTACCCAATTGTCAATTTACAAAAACTACCACCAAATTACCTAATGTCAGTAAAAATAAAAACAAAAAGTCATACTTGTTGATAAGTATGACTTATAAAAAATCACTTAATTTTTACGAGTTGTCAACAGTTAATCCACAACGGATCTTTTTGAAATTAAAATATTGGGCACTCCTCCATATTCAGGCTTTACTATGCTGAATTCTTTTCCCACCCCCCCCTTTTTTTTCACATTATTCTTATCTACCGCATAAACAGGAATCCCCAGAGCATATCCCATTGCATTGGCGGTTATCACCCCGATTCTAAGTGAGGTAAAACTAGCGCCGTAATTTACTACATTAACCCCCTTAATACCTTTTAAGCTAAACTTTAGACCCTTTAAGAGATTATCTATCTCAGGCAATAACTTTTCACAATGTTGAAAACCGGCATCTATAGTGCTAGAACCGATTTCCTTATTTTTATCTAAAATAGCGACAAATATCCGAGATTTATCGCTAGTGTCAATATGTAAAATCATAAAAATTTTACTCACAGTTATTGCGAGTGGAGCGAAGTAATTCCGTTAACAACGAAATTGCTTCGCCCACTTCATTCACTCGCAATAACAAAACCTAAATCAAACCCAACTCATTGATTACTATAATTTTTCGACGCTCTAAAATATCATACAAAAAAACATCGGTAATGTCTTTTCTATACTTAAACTCTTTCACCTCCATTACTGTATAATTTATTTCTCTGCCCATCTCTTCCTCTAGGTCATTTATTAATCTTATTAATTTCTCCTTGTTAAAACGGCCAACTAAGAATAAATCAACGCTGGCTTCTGCATCATTTACAAAAAATCCACTCAAAATCATAACCTTTGGCTTTCCTGTTTTTTGCACCTTTTCTATAAAATCTTCTTCATACAGAATCTGCGCCTTTAATATCAAGCTCTTAATTTCCTCAAATAAAATAAACCCGGGATTTACTTGATAATATTTCTTCTCTTGTCCGCTCGCCCTGGCTTCAATCTTGGCCCGCTTGGTTTTTTTCTTTTTTGTCAATTCATCCGAAACAATTGGATCAAGCGCCTTTTCTTTATTTTCATCTTCTGCGTCTATCGTCATTAATAAACCAAATTTTTCCAGATTTTCAAGTTCTCTTCTTGTAGAATTTAGTTGAAGCTTTAGATCTCTGCTAATTTCCCTAATATAAAACTTTTTATCCGGGTGGATTAAAAATAATTTAAGAATTTTCACCCTGGCATTTGAACCAAATAGTTTTCCTAACATAATAGTGTTATAATGACAAATACACAAATCTAGTTGAATTTATACTCCTTTTTATAGTATAATAACTTATAGAAATAAAGTCAAAAAACATGAATCATAAATTAGCCCAATTGTCGCTTTCCACTTCAAATAAAGCCGGTTCTACCGGTGATATTTTTGTTGCGCAACCAGACTCTACCAAAGAATCATTGGCTGGAAAATTATTTATAATCGTCGAAATCAATTCCACTAAAATTGAAGGTTTAAAAATAATTAATTTTTTAATTGATAATATTAACCACAACTATTATCAAAACGAAAAAATAATACTCAGGGAAAGAATATCAACACTTACCGTAGAGCATATTTTTGAGGCAGCTCTTGCCAAAATAAATAAAAATTTCTCTGAATATACACGAAACGAAAAAACAGATATAAAACTAAAGGATATTAATATTACTGTGGGAATTATTCATGAAAACGAAATTTACTTTACCAACAATGGAAAAAATAAAATATTTCTTATCTATAAATCCAAGGTACAAGAAACAAACGAAAAAGAATACCAAATATCAGAAATCGGCAAACAAAATGAAAATGATAAGAATCAATCTGCTTCACAAAAATTATTCAGCAATGTCATTAGCGGGAAAATACCCCCAAATGGATTTTTTCTTTTTACCAATGAAGCCCTTCCTGAATATATCGGAAGTAATCAGTTAATAAAAATCATTACCACCCTCCCTCCCCAAGGAGCGGCCGAACAAATCAAACAAACCCTATTAAAAATAAACTCCTATGTTTCTTTTTCGGCAATTATTATACAAAGCATGCTGGGCAAAAAAACGGAAAGTCCTGTTTTGCCAAAAACAGAATCGGCGCAAAAATCAATAAATACCCTAAACAGAACCGAGGAACAGACAGAAAACCTGCTAACACCATCGGGGGTAATAAATATTGGAAAATGGCTAAAGTTTCCACTGCAATTATTCAACAGGGTCCCCAAAAATCAAAATGTAATTATTAAAGATAAAATTTTTTCTAAAAAAAGAACATTTACAAAAACCAAGAAAGTTATAAACGCCATAAAAAATTTTTTTATTTATACTTTTGGGTTTTTAATATTCTTAACTAAAAATATTACCAACAAAGAAAAATTATCCGGAATAATCAAAAATTTTAACCAAAACGGCGGGCGGATAAAGTTGTGGATTATAAATTTAATATATGGCATTGTGGGGTTAAACAAAAAAAGTAAAATATTCTTAATCCTCTCTTTGATATTTTTGATTTTATTTATATTTAATCTTTCCCGTATAAAAATCGGCCAAAACAAACAAGAAGAAAAAGAAAAATACAACCAATTAACCTCTCTCATTGAACAAAAGCAAAATCAAGCCGAAGCCAACCTTCTTTATAACAATGAGGGTGGGGCTAAAAAATTATTTGATGAAATAGACAGGCTAATTAATGAGTTTCCAAACGAAACAGAAGAACAGCAAAAAAAACACAATGAATTTAGAGAAAAATTTGATTCACAAATGGAAAAAATAAGAAAAATAACCAAAATTGAAAATCCGGAAATAGTAGCTAACCTCAAAAACCTAACCAGTGCCGCCAATCCTAAAAATATCATATTAACAAAAGGTTTGAATAAAATATTCTCCGGAGATTCTGTGCAAAAATCTGTATATATGCTGGATATTGCCAGTAAAATTATTACAACCATTACCAATTTAGAATATCCGATTGAAACACTTGAAACCGCCGCTATCTATGATAATGATATTTACTATCTAAACAACAGCAATATTGTAAAATTAGACACTGAAAAGGAACAACTTAAAACCATGGATATTGCACTTTCGGGCAAAAAAACAGTCGCCATGAGCACCTACAACAACCGGCTATATTGTTTGAGTCCGGAAAACAACCAAATTTATAGATACAAAAATAACGGCTCTGTGTTTAATGAACAATATGCTTGGATTTTGGAAAAAACGGACCTAAATAGCGCCGTAGACCTGTCAATTGACGGATATATATATGTACTCAAGAATAACGGTGAAATAATTAAATTATTAAAAGGGCAAATAAGCGCCACCTTGAATGCTAATTCTATTGTTGACCCTCCAATGGAAAATGTAACCAAACTATTCGTCTCCCCCGAACTGAAATATATTTATGTTTTAGAACCCATAAACAGGAGATTGATCCTCTTTGATAAAACAGGGAAATTCCTGATGCAATATTTACTTCCTAACGCATCGGATTTAAAGGATTTTGCGGTAGATGAAAAAAATAAAATCATTTATTTCTTAGATAACGCCTCAATATATAAAATAGGGGCAACACATTTTGAATAAAGAAGGCTGCCAAAAAATAAATCCTATACAATAAAAAAGAATTACACAGTTTAATGTAATTCTTTTTTATATGTTGGAAAATGTATTATTTCAAAGTAACCTTTGCTCCTGCTTCTTCTAATTGTTTTTTAATTGCTTCAGCCTCTTCTTTTTTTACGCCCTCTTTTACTATTTTTGGAGCAGCGTCTACTAAATCTTTGGCATCCTTAAGTCCCATGTCGGTAATAGCTCGAACGGCCTTGATTACCTGGATTTTATTAGCACCGGCTTCGGTAATTTCGATATCAAATTCGGTTTTCTCTTCTGCTGCCTCTCCTGCTGCTGCTGGAGCTCCTCCTGCCATCATCATGGTTGGGGCTGCTGCGGATACGCCGAATTTTTTCTCTAAAATTTTTACCAACTCAGCTAAATCCAAAACTGACATTTTTTCAATTTCCTCTACGAGGGATTTGAATTTTGCCGGAACCTCTACGGTTTTTTCTTCAGTAGTTTCCTCTACTGTTGTTTTTTCTTCTGTCATATAATTTTATAAATTTTAATTATTTTTAAATTAATTTATTAATTTTTTACTTTAAATTTTGTGGATTTTTGACTTGTGCACAAACCCTATTTAGGCTTTTTTCTCCTCTATGGCCTTAAGTACATTTACCAGCCCCCTAATATTTCCGGCTAAAACATTTACAAATCCGGATATTGGGGCATTGAGCGATCCCACCACCTTGGCATACAATTCTTGCTTGCTTGGTAATTTTGCTAAAGCTAAAACCTCTTCCTTGGAAAGAAATTTACCCTCCAGTATCCCCCCTAAAAAGCTCACTTTCTCTTCTCGACCCTTAATAAAACCGTTCACTATCTTTGCGGGAGCAACTTCGTCTTCATAACCGAAAACAGCGGCCACCCTTCCGTCCATATCCTTAATGTTCAAATTTTTAATTTTTTCATTTTTAAAAGCTATATCCATTAATGTTTTCTTGGCTACCATGTATTCGCTATTTTCCTCTTTCAGTTTATTTCTTAATTCTTCATTTTCTTTTACGCCCAATTTATCAAATTGCGTAAAGACGATTGATTTAGATTTCTCAATTTTTGCGGCCAGATCCCTAAGGATTTCACCTTTTTGTAATTTAGTTTTTGGCATACTATTTTATATTTAATCTTTTATAATAATTCGCATGTGCCCCATCCGCCAGAGCAGCGGGGATTTCCAGATAGGAAACAAAAAATCTGCGAAAAATCGCAGATACAGTAAATACATGTAAAATGTATAAATTTGTCTAGGCAGGTCTTAATTATATGCCCGCTGTCTGCGACTTTTATTAAGTTGTTTACAGTATATCATAATAAAAAAAAATGTCAAGCATTTGACAGATTTAATAATTCATGATAATCTTTTTCAATATTTTATACACGAACATTAATAAAGGAGATAAAAATGATTCTCAATATTTTAGAAAAAATATTAATATTCTTTAATTACATTTTTTTCTCAATTATCTGGTTACTACATAAAATAGCTAAAATAATTGAATTTATTGTCTGTATAGTACTTTTCTTGGCGATTTGGGAAAGTATCGGCATGTTAACCCAACCCTATCAGGGAATAATATTAAATATATTAATATTCGGTTCTGCTTTTTCTTTTATAAGTCTTTTTTCTTTAATGATCTGGAAAAAAGAAAAATTCAATAAAATAATTCATAAATTCTTTTAAAAAGCATAAACAAATAAAATTCCATCAAAATAATGGAATTTTTTATTTTAATTTTATTATTTTATACAAGGTAAAATCTTCTGTTATTTTCTGCACTTTTTCAATACCAAGTCCCGCCTCTCCAAGTCTGCGGGCATTCAAATAATCAATATCTTTTTGCGGTAAAGTAAAATTATAATAATAAACCGGCAAAAATTCCGCTAAATTCGCATACTGGGCTATCATATTTTTATCATTAAAAAGGCCGACAATCACCTTTCGCTCCGGAAAAAACATTTTATCATGATAAAATGTAATAATTGCCGAATTATGTTCTGTTAAACTCAAAACCTTTTCAATGCTACCGCGCACATCTTTATGTCTCATCCCCAAATACAAAAGTCCATCTTCTGATTTAATGAGTACAAATTGTAAATACATCAAACAAACCACCCCCACAATAACAATTCTTAGTGCATAAATATAAAATGTTTTTTTTGGCCCCCTTGTTTGAACACCGCTAAAACGCTTTATGGCGGCCGCAACGACTCGAACAAGAGACATGGAAAACCGCATAATTAAAAAGCTTGTAAATGGGATAGCACTAAAATAAACGGGAAGCCAATATCGCGCATAAGAATTGCCGATCGTATAACTATTCGGATCTGGATTATCATGAAAAATCCAACTGCCATAATACAAAACTAAAATAGCGGAAATACAAGCCGTAAAAATTACATATGTTATATATCTCATTTTCCATTTTTTCTTTTTGGTGAAAAACAAAATAAACCCCACACAAGCCCCCCAAAACAAATATGGAAACATTCTAACAAAATAACGATTCAGCATTTCAAGACTCTGGCGCGGACTAAATCCAAAATAAAATATATTATCCTTGATAATGTTAAACAAGTCTTTATAATAAACAAAATCCCCCCTGCTGCTGCTTTTTATAATATCCGAACCGGCATTGGAAATATTTACTATTGATTTATTCATCTCTGAATATCCCCCAAAAAAATAAGAACCATACAAGTCCTGATTGAATCTTATTGCCGGAAGTATTGCAAAAAACAAAAATAAAATAAAAAATAAAATACGCACTATATCTATCCTGCGAATATTAAAAATAAATAAAATAAATATTCCGGGTGCAAGCCATAAAATTTCAGAAGTGCGAGTAATAATTGTTAAACCAAAAAATAAACCCGCCAAACATGAGCATAGCCAGTATGGCCAAATGATTTTAAGGAATGATTTGATCTTTAAATTTTTTTTATTTATCTTCCCGCTCGCCGCCACCATAAAATACAGGGAAATAATTAAAAGAGAAACAAAGAGTACATTATGAAACATGCTTCGCGCCGCATAATAAACAAAAGGCGGAAAAGTGGCCATTAAAAATGCGGAAATCAGAGCATTTCGAGCGCCAAATATTTTCTTGATTAAAAGATAAAAAAATATTATTCCCAGGGCGCCAAAAAACGGGGTTAAAAAAGGAATGGTGTTGCAGCCTATAATTTTAGCAACTCCACCAAAAATTAAAATAATACCCAAAAAACTTACCGGTTTTAGTATTTCGCCATCGGCTCGAAAACTACGCGGATGCATAATGCTCTCTGTATATAAATTATATTTTTCCGTAATGGTTAATTTGCTTGATTGCGCATAGAGCTTGGTAAAAATATAATTTGCAGTTTCATCTGGTGATGTCCATTTTATAAAACCATCGCTTTGCGCCAAAAAATAAAAACTGCTGGTTCCCAGAAAAAAAACAAATGCCAACAGGCAAACAATAAAAAAACACTTATTTTTTTGAATAAATTTAAATAATTTTTTATTCTTGAATAATAATCTGCCCAATAAAATCATAATTTATAGAAAAATTAAAGATATTGCATCCTTGTTTCTTACACCTTTTTAAAAATTTTGAAAGATTTTTAAATATTCTCTAAATGTCTTATCCCAGGAAAACCGGCTTATAATATCCAATCCCCTATCAATCAATTTTTTTTGTAAATCCACATCTTTTAATACAGCTTCCATGGCTAAGGCTATTTCATTAATATTATAAGGATTCACAAGCACCGCCCCGTCACGCACTACTTCCGTCAAGCTAGAAGAATTGCTGGTAATAACCGGAGTGCCGCAAGCCAGAGCTTCTAATGGCGGAAAGCCAAAGCCTTCATAAAAAGACGGAAACACAAATAGGGACGCTAGATTATACAGACACACTTTATCACATTCTGAAACATAATCCAAAAACTGAATCCTGTTTTTATTTTTTGCTTTTTCAAAGGTTCTAAATATTTTTTCATATCTCCATCCTTTTCCCCCGGCAATTACCAATGAATAATTTAAATCTTTTAACAGATCAAAAGCCTCAATCAAACCTTCAATATTTTTACGCGGTTCCAAATTACCAAGATACAAAATAAACTTATCGGGCAATTTATACTTTTCCTTTATGGCCTTTAATTTATCTCGTTCATTAATAACTCTAAACTTCTTATCAACACCGGAATAAATCACTTTTACCATCTTTTCATCAATATTGCAAAATTCCACAATATCCCGTTTTGTATTTTCACTCACAGCAACAATCACATCAAACTCTTTTAGTGTTTTTTTAATATTTAAAAACCAATGCCAAATATTTTTTCTAACAGAAAAAAATTCTTTATATCGAACAAAAGACAGGTCGTGAATGGTTATTATTTTTTTACATTTTTCAGAAAAAGACGCAAAATTTAAATGAGGCATAAAAAAAAGATCAACATCTAACAATTGATCAAGCTTGGGCTGCCCCGCTCCCTTTTGCATAATATAATTGAATACTTTATTTGGGTATCCCGTGTTTACCACCTCAACATTTTCATATTTAAATTCAGGAAGCCTGCCGCTAATATTCTCAAATGAATTATAATATAATTTATAAGTATTTTTCTTGTCTAATTTCAAAATCCCCCGAACCAAATTTAAGGCGTATAGTGATACTCCGCTATACTGACAATCCATAAGTGATCTAATATCTATTCCAATCTTCATAATTTCCACATTTGTCATTAAATTTTTTATATTCCTCCTCTATGGTTTCTTTGATTTGTTTTATAAAATTTTCTTCTGAGAATTTTTTAGCATGCTGCCTGATTTTTTGCGAATCAAAACTTATGCCATTCAAACGCTTAATTGCCTCATTTAAATCATTTTTATTTGATTTTTTAAAAAAAACTCCAGTCTCTCCGTCAACAATGCTTTCAAGAGATCCGCCCTCACCCAATGCAATCACGGGCCTGCCGGATGCCATAGCCTCTACTGGGGTGATGCCAAAATCTTCCAATTGCGGGTTAATAAATGCTCTGCACTTACTATATAATTCACTTTTTTCTTTATCTGTTACCCTTCCCAAAAATTCAATATTTTTTGCCTCTCCAGCAATCGCTTGCAGCCTCTCTCTGTCGATGCCGTCGCCAAAAATCTTAAGCGGAAGGCCGTTTTCCAAGAATGCTTCTATCATTATGTCTATTTTTTTATACGGCACTAATCTGCACCCCGCCAAATAATAATCTTCTTGCTTTTCACTAACATAAAAATCATTCATGTTCACAGAGGGATATATAATCTTAGCATCGCGTTTATAATATTTTTTAAGTCTTCTAAGCGATGTTTTAGAATTAGTTAAATAATAATCAACCCTATCCGCCGCCAACTTATCCCATATCCGTACATAATTCAAGGCAAGTGATATCACTTTTTTAAAATATTTATTGTATTTTAAATCATTTATATATTGATGCGTATCGCTCCATAGATATCTGGTCGGGGTGTGGCAATAACATATATGCAGAGTATTGGGGGATGTAATCACGCCCTTAGCAAAAGAACTCGTAGAAGATAAAACCACATCAAATTCTCTCAAATCAAAAAATTCAATGGCCATAGGCATAACAGGCATAAACCATCTATAATGACTTATTCCCCCAGGGATTTTTTGAATAATAGATGGTCTAATGCTGCGACCGGGAAAATTCTTGTCTGTTTTATTTTTTTCATAAGTCAGGGTAAAGATGGGCGCCTTGGGAAAAATTCTAGAAAAAACCTCCAAAACCTTCTCTGCTCCCCCCTCTTGACATAAATGATCATGAATCAAAGCAACTTTCATAATTTAATATTAAATATTAAGCAAAAAATATACCTTCGACTTTTCAGTTAAATAATTAAAATAACAAATAACTGATCCGCCTGGGGCGGAATAGACTTTTAACTTTATCCTATTCCACCTTTCTCTTCTTTAAAACAGCTAATGGCGTTCTAAGTAATATTGTTAAATCAAGTATCAACGACCAATTTTCTATGTAATATGTATCAAGCTTAACTTCTTCTTCAAATGTTAAATCGCTTCTTCCAGAAATCTGCGCCAACCCCGTAATACCTGGTTTGATAGTTAAAACTTTTTTATGATGACTTTCATATTTAGCAGTCTCCAATGTCATATGCGGACGAGGACCGACAAGGCTAATATCTCCCTTTAAAACATTAAATAATTGGGGTAGCTCATCAATGCTCCACCTGCGGATAAATCTGCCGAATCTAGTAATACGCGGATCATCTTTTATCTTGTGTAGTGGGTCATCCTTTCTGGTATTAGCGCTTTTGTCAGCCGATAATTGCTCCAACATCTTATTTCCCTCTCTGGTGGCGCTTGGTCCTTCCCCGTCGCACAAATGCGCACTCATTGAACGAAACTTATAAAATAAAAATCTTTTATTGTGTTGTCCAGATCGATAATCCAAATAAAAAATAGACCCTCTTGAATCTAATTTTATTATTATGGCCGTAATCAGCAAAATCGGGATCAAAACGATAATCAAAACTACAGAACTTACAATATCAAAGAATCTTTTTATAATCCTTCCCCATCCATCCAAGGGTGTTTTTTTTACCTCAACTATGGGAATTCCTATTATTTGCAACACCTCTGTCTTTAATACCTTGGTGTCTAGTAAATCTGCCGCGTACTTGAATGTTAAATGATTTTCATCGGCAAAATCAAAAAGGCGAAGATTTTCAGCCCTGCTTAAATTGGGGTCGCTCTGAATCACTTCATCCGCCTCCTTATTTTTCAAAAACTCACCAAGTTCATTCGCTGAATCAATGCCGAAATCTCTAAATCTTTTAACAACTTCATATCCGGCGTTTTTATTGTAGGAAAATTCATGGATCAGGGCGTCTGCCGTCCTACTATCTCCCACTAGAACTATTTTATGCACGCCGATACCCATTTTAAATAAACTCCTTTGTACCACCCTTACTATTCCCCTAGCTAAATTAATATAAATAATAGCAAGCACCCATCCGGCCAAAACAATAAAGCGGGAATCAAATAGTTCTCGGCTAATAAATATCCAAACTACAATAAGCATGAATCCGGCGGAACAAGCTAAGCTAACGCGATATATTTCGCTGACAAATTTTCTTGCCCCCCTGATATTATAAAGTCCGGCAAAAGCAAAGATAATAATCCACAAAAGGGCAATGAGCAACAGCGCCTTCGTGTAACCCGCAAACCGCAAATCAAAAGTAACCGGTCGAAGCTTTTGAAAAAAATCAGCATAACGGATAGAATATGCTGTAATTCCGGCTAAGATAATCATTAAATAATCTACCGGCAATAATAAAAATGAAAAAAATAACTCACTGCGTTTCATGATGTGTGTGCACACTAGTTAAAAGTTGAAAGTTTATAAAGTCTAAAGTCTGTAATCGCTACGCGATATTTTAATCAATTGCCGCGCTGTGCCCGCCGAATTGAAGAGAAGCGGCATCCACAACTTTCGACTTTTAACTTTATAAACTTTACACTAGACATAGCTTCGCTATGTCCTTTAATATCAAGGCAAGCTATAAGCCGGATTCTGTATCCCTTGCGGAACGATAGTTATTTATCTTGGCTTGGTGTTGCCGCCAAGCTCATGCGAACCACTTTTCATCACCCCTTGAAAGAGATGGTTTGTTCTTGCTCCAGGCAGGGTTTACCACGAACTGTTGTCGCCAACAGCCGAGAATTGTAGCCTTTCATCTCGAGAACGAAAAACCTCAATTCACTTTTCACCTTTGGCCAGCACAATGCACTGGTTAGTATAGTCTCTGCGGCACTTTCCCTAAGATTGCTCTTGGTGGGCGTTACCCACTACCACTTTGTTAATAAAAATTAACAGGAGTCCGGACTTTCCTCTTCTAATCTAAAAATTAAAAGCAACTATCCGCTTACCTTGATATTAATAGACGTAAATTAATTATATCTAGTGTAAAGTTTATAAAGTCGAAAGTCATCCGCTCGAGGCGGATCAGCCAAAAAATTAATTAGATATTAGACGGCTGAAAAGTTTGGAAAAATTTCTTTTTTTATCTCATAAACTTTCAACTTTATAAACTTTCAAATTTTTACTGGCCGATAGGGCTATAATAACATAATCCCATCTTAAAAGTCAATTAAATTTCATAAACAAAGAATAAGATAGAATTAACATAAAAATATTTTTTTGTCAATAATTTTTTAAAAAATAAAAAAATAAAAAAATTTACTAAATTTTTTATTTTAAATTAGCTAAAAAATTAACAAGCAAAAGACTTGACAAGTTTTTAAAAATATGATATATTAATATAATATCATATAGCGGGGGCGATGGGTCGATTATTCGGCTCACTCGCCCCCGAATAAAAAAACTCAAGATCTTCTCCTCTTTAGAATAGATAAACAAAGTCTAAACAACAAACAGAAGATTTTACATATCAAATTAATTTGCTTTAGAAGCAACTAAAAAAGCTATTCCAATTTCCCTAGGAGTAGCTTTTTGGTTCTAGCCCGCCGACAGTCAAGAATTCTAAGTCGAACTAAAGAATGATTCAAAAAATATTCAAAATAAAAAAGACAGCTTGTTTCAAACTGTCTTTTTTATTATTTTATTTGCTCTTTCTTATCGGATAAACCACATCGGCACATCCTCTTCCTTATTGATTATTTACCCTTGATTTTTCCGCCATAAAAACCGTCTTATGGCTTTCCAGGATTCCCTGGGACCGGTGGTAATTTTAGATTGGTCCCCTGTTTGAAGGGCTTCCAGCCATTCTTGTACAAGAGCTTTATCTCCCCCTCCGTGAAAATCAGACCCATCCGGATTTATATTGATTCTAAATACTTCTTCCCCCAAAAAATCCGTGAGAATAATTTCATTGGTGTTCATGTTTCCGCGAAGAACCATTTCACTTCCCTGAATAATAATTTCCCGACCGCCGATATTGAATCCGCTCATGGTAAAACCGGCTGTTACGCCGCCTTCATATTCCAGATTTACAACCTGATGATCAACTACATTGTTATCACATTCATAAACACATCGCCCATAGGGTCCGGTTTCTATAGCCTTTATCAAATTATCTTCGTTAATATCATTGGTGAGAATGGTTAAAGGCCAACGCCGCCACCCCCTATCAAAGTGATCGCGCATATAAATCTTCAATGCCGAATAAACACACTTCGGCTCATGTGCGCAATTAATACATCTTTTAGCTTCTCCGGCCTTTTTTGGTTTTCTTTCCCTGTGAAAATGCAACAAAGAACCGAAAGAATGCACTTTTTTGCATTTCTTGCCAACCAAAAAACGCAATATATCAATATCATGGCAGGATTTAGCCAGAAGCATTGAAGATGTTTTATTCGTATTATTCCAGTTCCCGCGGACATAAGAATGTGCCATATGCCAATAACCGACATTTTCAAAATGCTGGATATGAATCAGGTCGCCAATAATCTTTTTTTCATGAATCAGTTCATGCAATTTTTTAAAAAACTTCGTATACCGCAGCACATGGCAAACGGTGAGCATCACATTATTTTTTTCTGCTGCTTCTACGATCTTTTTACATTCTTCCAGTGTCGGAGCCATGGGCTTTTCCAAAAGAATATGATATCCTAGATCAGCACAGGCAATTGCCGGCTCGGTATGCATATTGTCCTGCGTAGCAATAACCACTGCATCCACATTTCTTTTTTTCTTTATAAAATCTTTCCAGTCTTTAAAAATCATATCCTTCTCAATATTCGGAAACAGCTGTAAAACTTTCTTAATCCGATCTTTATTTGGATCAACCACGCCGACAACTATCTCATCCTGACCACAAACCAATATCTCTTCCGCGTATCCCAACCCTCTACTTCCAATGCCGATAATCACTATTTTTTTCATTAAATCCCTCCTTTTATAAATTAAATATCAAAACTATTCCGATTAAAATCAATACTGCCGAAAACCATTGCTGTTTGCTCAGTTTTTCCTTTAAAAAAAATTTCCCATACAGCGTAGAAACCAGTGGGTTGGATGAAAAAATAGCGGCTACAATACTTACTTCTCCCATACCAATCCCTAAATTAAAAAACAAACTGGCAATACCGCCGCTTAAGCCCACCAAAATCAAACATTTCAAATCTCTTTTATTCGGCAAACAAAAAGATTCTTTTATTATTTTCATATTAATGGCGCCGCAAATCATAATTCCTGATTCAATAATCAGGGAGGTGAGAACAGGTCCCAATATAGTGACGGGTATTTTAATAACACAATAACTAAAACCCCAAAGTACGCAACTGACAAGCGCATACCCAATACCGCTGGATACCAAGAAATCTTTTAGGCTCAATTCTGATAAACCACCGCTATTCATAATAATCCCCAAAACTATCAAGGAAATCGGAATTAGTTTGGCGATCGTGATAGATTCTCCGAAAAACAATACTGAAAATAAAGCTGAAAACATTACTGCGGATCCAGCTATCGGGGTAACTACCCCCAATTTGCCAACCATTAGTGCTTTGGCAAAAGTAAGCACTGGAACATAAGAAACAATTGCTATTAAAGAGGCAATAAATATATATTTAGGTCCTATCTGTGTTGATAATAAGTTACCAAAAAAACAAGCCCTGCCCACCGGTAAACAGGAATACAAAAATACCAAAGCCATCAAAATTGTAATAAAAAAATTACGATAAAAAATAACTTTAGCCGGATTTATCTTCTTTGCAATATTACCCACAAATACGCTATTTAGACCAATGCTAAACATAGCAATCAATCCAAATATAATGCTTAGCACATGATTATCCATCGCATTTTCTCCAATATTAAATATTATTATTTTTAAAGATCAATTCAAAAAACATTACCATAAAAAAAGTATTATGTCAATAAAAAAAGAGCTGATTTTTCAACTCTTTTGGCTCTTTGTTTTTAGTTTTTTTTCTTTGATAAAATCTGAAATCCGTATTTTTCAATTTTTGGAGATATTCTTAGGGACAAAAAAATTCTTCCTTCCCGCAACACTTCCAGTTCTTTTTGAAAAAAATCCTTCATTGATTCCAATGTATCGCCACGATACTCAAAACCCTGCAGAAAAATAATATGGCCTTCATAAAAATGAAATTTTAATTGCAGGGTATAAAAAATTCCTTTTTGAATATTTACGTCTTCTGTGAGCATTAAATCGGCCTTTAATACTCTCTCTATCAGACCAAGCCTGACTAAAACCCCAATCATTCTGGGCTGCTCATGAATAGATACGCCGTTTATCTCTTTGATGTTGGAAACATCAATAATCACTTCTTCTTTTAAAATAACATGACACATAAATCCCCCTGCTGTTATTTGTTTTTTCTCTAAAAGATAATAAAAAAATAGCAGATCTGTGCTATTTAGTCAAGCTGATTACATGCCCCCGAGATTATGTGCCGCGCAATTAAATAAAAGGATTTTCCATATCGAAAACTATTTTGGGAATATTATTATTCACCTTATCAATATTCATATTGTATTTTTCACTGTACCACATATCCGTAGAACCGAAGGCTGCCGTGCTATAATCAAAACCAATCCTTTCCGAAACCATTTTAATTTCATTTTCAGATTTTCCTTCCACCTCCACAAACGGCTCTAAAAACGGCCATTCATCAATAGTTATTTCTGTGCCGTCCAGTTTCCACAATTCTCTTTTCTTCTCTTGATAAGATACCTGCTCACAGCCGATGCCTATTAAAAACTTCTGAGCTTCTTCAAAATTATCAATTTTCAAATTTATCTCTTTTTGATCGTGCAACTTATCTCCGCTAACCACCTTAAAACTCATAGTAATCCTATCCCCCTCATCCCGCACCCTTACCCATCCACCAAAAACTTCATGCCCCTTGGGCATATTAAAAATCAAACTTTTTTGTAAATACTCGGGTTGTACAAACTGCGCCCCAACATTTCTTAATCTCTCTCGAACCTCATCCTTGTTTATATTTTTATATGTAGCTTCATATTCAATATCCATATTTTATCTCTTTAATATAATTATAATTTATATCTTAATACACATTAACACACTTGTCGAGCTTGGTCCCTAACAGAATTTGAAGAGGTAGAAGCCCCACCCCCTCAGCAAGTAACCCCTTAAAAATATATCCTGTTTTACTAAGAGTAAACATCCTCTGCTTTGAACACCTTTGGTCATACCCAGGTTCCATCCTTGGCAATCAAACAACCAAAAACACCCTCTATACGAGGGTGATTTTGCTTGTCCGCCCAACAGGATTTGAACCTGTGACCTTCTGCTTAAAAGGCAGCTGCTCTACCGACTGAGCTATGGGCGGCTTAAAAATTTTATAAAAAAAACAAACTGCTTCTTGTTTGCAGAAAACTCTAAATTATAATATCATAAATATTTATTTTTGGCAAGAGCAAAAAAATCCTTTAAAATTGGGTTCGAATATGTATAAACAGTGGACAAGTTGTGAGGAAAAACAACTTGATAAAATTATTGCTGTCCTGTAATATTTTAGTATATGAATACAACACAAATAAACGAAAAATTGCCGCCACAAAACATAGAAGCTGAACAATCTTTATTGTGCTGTCTTTTGATTGACAAAGATGCTATTATCAAAATTGCCGATATGGTTTCTGAAAATGATTTTTATAAAAGTGCGCATAAAATAATTTATGAAACCATGAAGGATCTTTATGCGCGTCATGAACCAATTGATATTTTAAGTCTTTCAAATAGATTAGAAGAAAAAAGCAAGCTGGAAAGCGTGGGGGGCAGAACATATTTAGCTCATTTATCCAATTTCACAGCTACCTCGGCACATGTAGAACACTATGGAAACATCATTCAAAAAAAAGCAACCTTGCGAAGATTAATTGCGGCTTCCAGTGAAATTATGTCCCTTGGATACCAAGAGGATGGAGATATTGATAAAATGCTCGATAGTGCCGAAAAAAAACTATTCGGTGTTTCTCAGCAATATCTAAAAAATGACTTTTCCCCTGTAGACAGCCTGTTGAATGATGCTTTTGAGCGTATTGATGACCTGCACAAACAGGGTGGAAAACTTCGAGGAATACCAACTGGTTTTGCAGACATGGATAATCTGCTGTCCGGATTTCAAAAATCAGATTTGATAATTTTAGCCGCCCGTCCCAGTGTGGGAAAAACAACCTTTGCCCTAGATATTGCCAGACAAGCCGCATTAAGGGGAAAAATATCCGTAGGAATCTTTTCTTTGGAAATGAGTAAGGAACAACTAATTGATCGCCTCCTGTGTTCTCAGGCAAATGTAAATTTGTTTCGTATGCGCGGCGGAAAATTATCCGATAAAGAGGATAATAATGAATTTGCCAAAATAGGAGAAGCTATGGGGCAGTTGTCAGAGGCGCAAATATTTATTGATGATTCTCCGAATTGTTCTGTTATGGAAATCAGATCGAAGGCTCGCCGCCTGCAAATGGAAAAGGGGTTGGATATGCTTTTAGTGGATTACCTACAGCTCATGGAGGGTCGTGGACAATATAAAGATAATCGTGTTCAAGAAGTGTCCGAAATCAGCCGTGGACTCAAGGGAATCGCCAGAGAATTAAATATTCCGGTTATAGCCCTTTCCCAGCTTTCCCGCGCCGTGGAACAATCCAAACCATCTATTCCAAAACTATCCCACCTTCGAGATTCTGGATCCATTGAGCAGGATGCTGATATTGTAATGTTTATTTATAGAAAAGCCGCTGACCGCAACTATAATAAAGAAGAACTGCCAATAGACGAAAAACACAAAGCGGAAATATATATAGCCAAGCACAGAAACGGACCGACCGGATCTGTAAATCTGTACTTTGACGAAAACTCGGTCAGCTTTAAAAATTTTGACCAGATATCTGAAGAAAATGCTTATAACTTCTAATCATTTTAATATTAAAACATTTTAACATGTTAACAAAAAAGTGAAAATTAAAATTTTGCATTTTAATTTTTGCATTTTGATTTCTTTATTTTATGTTCAATAAACTTAAACATTTAAAAGACTTGCGCAACACTGCCAAGCAAATGCAAAATGCGCTATCCGGAGAAAGTATAACAATTGAAAAAAACGGCGTTACGGTCACCATGAACGGCAATATGGAGGTTACACAAATTATCATCAATGAAAATCTACGCAAAGAAAGTCTGGAAGATATAATCAAAACCTGCACAAATGATGCTATCAAAAAAACCCAAAGAGTTATGGCGCAAAAAATGCAGGAAATGGGTGGTTTTCCGGGATTGGGATAAATCTTTTTTCATCTAAAACTCGAAGTCCACAATTTTCAAGCCAATTATTTAATTTAAAATCCCTTCGACTTGTGCCGAAGGGATTTTTTTGCTATTTTTGATGAGATTATTCTTTTTTATTTGGTGGCGTGTCTTTTGGTTTGTTGTGAAAACCCTCCAAATACTTTACGGCCTGTGACCCGAAAAACACATAGGTGACCTGCTTAATGTTTGGGATTAATTCCCCCGGAACCTCTATACCAACATATCTTCCGAGACTAAAAACTATACATCCCAAAATCCACCAGTAAATAACAAACCACTCCCCCATCCGTTGATCACGAATACCCCTGCCATAACGCCTGGCTCTCGTAAAAACTGCATAAGCAGTTACGATACAGAGATTTAACTCGGTCTCATTGGAGGTGACCCTACCAACTCCTGCCATTTCAAAAATAATCGATAAAACCATGTAAAAAAAGATAAAAACACACGCCGTAAATAACACCCTCTCTGTCTTCTCTCCTCTTTTGTCATCAACCATGATATCTCTCCTTAATTTTAATATAATAAGAAAAAATTAATTTTAAGAAACTATTTATACTATAACATATTTTATTTATTTTGTCAAATTGGCTTGAAAAATAGTCCCCTATCCTGTATATTACAAATATATGAAATATCCTGAATCCATCCAAAATTTAATAGATTATTTTTCTAAATTACCAACTGTCGGGCCCAAAACAGCGGAACGGTATGTTTTTTATTTATTAAGACAATCTGCGGAAGATTTACAAAAATTTGCCCAACTATTAGCAGAGTTAAAAGAAAAAACAACTTTATGCAAAACATGTTTTTCCATCTCCGATTCTAATCCGTGCCACATTTGCAGCAATCAAGAAAGAAATCAATCAATCATTTGTGTTGTTTCCACTCCACAAGATATGTCATCCCTGGAATCAACCAAAGAATTTACGGGACTTTACCATGTCTTGGGCGGAGTATTAAATGCTATTGAAGGAATAAAACCGGAACAATTAACAATTCAAAATTTATTAAATAGAATAAAAAATCAAAAAACCAAAGAAATAATACTTGCCCTAAGCCCCAACATAGAAGGAGAGACCACTTCCATGTATTTGACAAAACTGCTGAAACCTTATAAGGTAAAGATTACCCGACTAGCCAAAGGATTATCTACTGGGTCTAATCTGGAGTACGCGGATAAGTTGACACTTACTCATGCCTTAAAATATAGAAACGAACTTTGAAATAATTGATTAATTGTTTGATTAAATATAAGAACTTTAAAAATCCACAAAATGTAAAAGGAGAATTATATTGGAAAAAAAAATAGCAGTATTTGATTTAGATGATGTTATTGCGTCAACTATCGATGGAATTATGGAAATAATCCAGGAAGGTTTCGGTATCAAAATAGAAATGGCAGAATTTCAAAATTTTCGATTTGAAAAAATACCAAAAATTTCCAAAAGATCAAAAGAACTGGAAAACATAATACGCACCCATGAATTTTTCATTGAAAGAAAAATATTGCCCGGGGCTCTGAATGGCCTTCAATTATTATCCCAAAAATACATCAATATTATCAGCACAGCCAGAAAAAGAAGGCTGAAAAAAACATCTCTTGAATGGTGCAGACAAACAAACATTGATCCTTTCATTGCCAGATTATATTGCGGCAGACATAAACCATGGGTTATTATAAAAGAAAATGCCGAATTTTTTACTGATGACAATATCAATGAACATAAAAAAATGTTTACCCTCAGTTGTAATCTGCAACAAATAATAGTAGACAAGCCATGGAATCAAAATTTTCAAGATAAACGGATTATCAGAAGCTGCGGCTGGACAAAAGAACATGCTTGGCGACCGGAAAAAAATTATCCTACAATTTTAGAAATCATGTTATAAACAAAAAGCCTCGTACGAAATTGTACGAGGCTTTTTTAAATTAAAGCGAAATTTAATTTAATTGGGGAAACTTATGCAATACCAGAAATCTCTACTTTGGTAAATGCTTGCCTGTGTCCCTTGGTTCTTAGGTATCTGGTTTTATTTTTATATTTTACCACTAAAACTTTTTTATTTCTCCCCTGGTCTATAATCTTGCCTTCTACTTTAGCGCCCAATGATGGTTTGCCAATATTTATCTCTTTTCCGTCGGTGGTTGCTGTCATTAAAGTTTCAAACTTTATTTTTTTGTCTTTTTCACCCTCAATTTTTTCAATCTTGATGGTTTGACCCTCTTTGACTTTGTATTGTTTTCCGCCTGTTTTGATAACTGCGATTTTGTCTGCCATATAATTTAACTAGTATTTAGATTATTATTAAGCTCTGTCTTAAGACAGAATAAAAATAATTGCTTTCGCAATATATCTGTTATTATACAGAATTATCAAAAAAAGTCAACAAGGACGCAAAACAAAGACTAAAAAGTAAAATCAATAAACAAAAATCATAGAAAAATATTTGTTTATAATGTTTTTGGTTTTTAGTTCTATTTGAGGTATTTCCTGTTCTTTAGCTCCTCCGGCAAATAATCTTGTTTTTCAGTATATCCATAATCCGGACTATATTTATATCCTCCTCCATATCCCAAATCACGCATTAAGTTGGTCGGAGCATTTCTGATATGCATTGGTACTGGCAAATTGCCGTATTTCTCAATATCAACCTTAATTTTATTATAAGCTGCATACAGTTCATTTGATTTTTTACATTTTGCCATATAAACAACGGCTTGCGCTAAAATCACATTGCATTCCGGCATACCCAGAAAATGGCAAGCCTGATGCGCTGCTACCGCTTGTTCTAATGCGCGAGAATTGGCAAGTCCAATATCTTCTGATGCAAATCTCACCAAGCGTCTGGCAATATAAAGAGGCTCTTCTCCACCCTCAAGCATGCGCGCCAGCCAATAGAGTGCTGCACTTGGGTCGGATCCGCGCATCGATTTGTGCAGGGCAGAGATAATATTATAATGCTCGTCCCCGTTTTTATCGTACATTAAATGTGATTTTTGAAACGCTTCTTTAATTAATTCTGTGTTAATGTCAGTATTTACCTCGCTTGCATATTCTAGCGCGCTTAATGCGCTTCGCGCATCACCGTTGCTCATTTGGGCCAAAACAGAAATAGTTTCTTGAGATATTTTTAAATTCAAGTTTCCTAGTCCATTCTCTTTGTCTAAAAGGGCACGATTGATAATTTTAATAATACTGTCCTTACTTAAACACTTCAACACAAAAACCCTACATCTTGAAAGAAGAGCGCTGCGCACCTCAAAACTGGGGTTCTCTGTGGTTGCACCAATTAATGTTACTATGCCCCTCTCAACATAGGGCAATAGCCCGTCTTGCTGTTTTTTATTCCATCTATGAATCTCATCAATAAAAAGAATTGTTTTTTTATTTATTTTAATGTTTTCCTTGGCCTTCAAAATAATATCGCGCAAATCCTTTAATCCGCTAGAGACGGCGCTAATTTCCTCGAATTGAGACTTGGTTTGCTCAGCAATAATACTGGCAAGTGTGGTTTTACCACTGCCCGGGGGTCCCCAAAAAATCATAGACGGCAATTTATCAACTTGAATTGCGTTTCTGAGCAACTTTCCTTTTCCAATAATTTCTTCTTGGCCATAAAAATCGTCTATTTTTTTGGGTCTAATGCGGGAAGCAAGCGGTAAATTAGCATTAATCATATTTGTATTTTAGTGTATTAACAATATAACTATATTATAAACGAACAAAAACCGAAAGTCAATCATGAAAAAAAATCGTTAATTAAATTAAGATTAACGACTTTTGTGATTGTATTAAATATTTATATAACTCAATCCTCTTTATAATTGAATATTGGACCAATTGCCATAATTTTCTTTTCTCCTTGTTTGTATATCAATGAGACAAACTGAACACCGTTTATGCTTTCTGTTATTTTCTTTCTTTCGGATTCAATAGTGAAACTTTTATCAGACCTCTCTTTTACAAAATACAATTTAGCAAAATCCACAATAAAATCCTTGTCATTTGTATCAAGTTCTTGATTGGATAATTCTTTTATTATAATTCCTTTTATTTTTTTTAAAGTATCATTAAGTTCTTTTAGCTGGACAGAAATAATATTTGTCTTTTTAGTAATTTGCAAGGCAAAAAACATTTTTAAAAGCATTTCATTTTTGGCAATTAACTCATCAACTAGTTCCAAGTTGGGTTCAATAAAATTATAAGAGTTGTCTACCGCATTAACACCAAAACTAGAAGCTGTTTTTTCTTCAAAATAATTAACAAGTTTATCTTGTTGAAGATGCAGGCTAACCCAAGAACCCAAAATGGTATTCATGTCTTTTTTGTTTTTCCATGACTGATTATTTATGAAAACCGGCTGTCCCAATCTATCATAAGATAAGATGGATTTTGCAATATCAAGCGTTGACCAATAAATATTATTATTCCATGTATACACATCAAAATCATTTGTTAAATTTCTTAATTTTTTTAATTCTTGATCATAGTTTTCATAGTTGGTGTTTAACAAGTAGTATTTATCTACGAGCCCAGAAACATCCGGATGAATCAGATTTATAACATCCATGCCAAAACCAACACAACGAAAAGTTGTTTGATAATATTTTTTACTTGCGCAAGAAGTTATAAGTTTTTCATCTTTGATGAGAGAATTTACTATCTTTATTTCATCTCCGGTTAAAGATTTAAAAATATAGTCATTTGGCCAATATGAATCTTGAAACATTTTCATGCCCAATTTTGGCCTTTCGTTTTTATTATTCCTGTCAAATCCTCCTTCTAATTTTGAGAAATAGAATTCAAAAATATTTTTTTGCAGCTTAGCCAAGTCTTCTTCTCTGTTTTTATTATTTGGTGAAAAAATTTCTTCAATGGAATAATCTTCGCCAAAAACACTTATCAGAGATTCGTGATAATGTAGATAGGTTAAATCTTTACGGAGACCGGAAAAAAATGAAACAAATTTATAGATATTGGCCCATTTGCTTTTTATATCATTATTATCAGAAACATCACTGGCGATAAAACTGGCCGCCACCATGTTTATTATCCAATCATCATGATCAATCAAACAATTCTCGCAATCATTATTTCGATAATATAACGGAAAAACAGAATTAAGCCATTTTAAGGTTAAATAAAAATTATTTAATTTAGCATTTTCCCTGTAGTCATTTGGCACCTTAAATTGGTCATAATTTCTAAAATATAAAAAAATTGGTGATTTATGCTCACCGTCAGATTTATAAATTAAATCAACTTCTTTATAAACATCGTTTTGCAAATAATCAGGCATTAAAAAACTAAAATTCTCCGCATCCTGCATACTAAACTTATTTTCATCAACCAAATTCGGCTTATCGTTTATTTGTGCACTCTTTGGCTTGAGCAAATTAAGCGCCACAGCATAATATGCCATCTCCATTCGAATTCCTTCTAGGATCGGATCGTTGGCGATACCAACATCGTTTTGTCTTTTTTTGTATCTAGTTAGGGCTATATCAAATAATTTCTTATTTATTTCCCACAAATTGTCATAAAAAACATTTTTCTCAATTTCCTTGAACACTTGATTCAAATTATTTTGATTATAGTAAATCAGAAAATCAGTTGTAAGCACAAGCGGTATTTCATTTTTTAATAATTCCTTGTATGCGCCATAAAAATCACTTGTACCAAACAACGGTTCTTTTATTATGGCAAAGCCATCCTTATTAAAATCCTCAATATATGGATCTAGATTTATTTTTCTGGAAACATCATGATAATTGGCTACATCCACTTTAACATTAATCGGTAAGCTATATGTACTTTTGTTGGGTTGGAAGTCGTTTTTTATCTTTTGATAAAAATGTCCAAATGTTAAATATTCTGCTTCTATATCCGTAGTGGTTCCAAATTCTGAAAAATCACCATTATTATTTCCATTACCCTCTGGCAGTCTTCCTGTTTCTGTTGTACTGGCGGTATTTACTGGTGTTTTTAGGGGCGCCACTGGTTTGTTGAAAAATTTAATAATAAAAAAAGCGCCAACTATACAGATAGCTAATAGAATTAAAATTGATGAGGTGATAAATTTGTTTGGCTCCTGTTTGTCTATCCCAGGCTCCTTTTTCCATTCTTGATCTATAAACATGGAAATTAGTTAAGGTTTATAAAATAAAAGTTAAAAGTCTGAAATCGCTTACGCGATAATATGATAAAAATTTATAAACCTAAAAGTTAATTAAAATATTGTCGCAAAGCAACCCAATTACTTTTAACTTTATAAACTTTACGAATTTTCAACTCATCTTTATTATAACATTTTTTCAGATAAAAAACAAAAAATCGTTAATTTTTTAAATAACGATTTTTTATACTTAATACAACAAACTATTTTAAATATTTGGCCTTGTTTCTTAAATGTTCATCGTATGTTTTACTAAAAATCGTCTCCCCTGTCGACGCACTTAGAAAATAATTATAATCTGTTTTATCGGGATAAATTGCAGCCGTAATAGCGTTGAAGCCGGGATTTGCTATTGGTCCAGGGGGAAGTCCTGGGTTTTTATAAGTGTTATATGGTGAATCTATGTTAGTATCTTCTATGGTGTATTGCGGTTTATTTACCCCCAGAATATAAGCAAGGCTTGCACAAGACTCTAACGCCCTACCAGAATTAATTCGATTCCAAAAAACACCGGAAACCAACTTCATATCCCCAAAACTACGCACCTCTTTTTCAATAATTGATGCCATGGTTATTATTTCGTAAATTGTTTTTCCTTGTTTTTTGATATCATCACGCATTTTGGGTGTTAATTTTTGATCTAAATTTTTAAGCATTTTTTGCACAATATCATTTGGGGTAGCGTCCTCATAAATTTTATAAGTATCAGGGAATAAATATCCCTCTAACCCTGAATTTTTTGGCCTATCTGCTAAAAATTCATAATTTTTCCTATAATCTGGATTGTCTTTATTCACAACCTCCAAAAAATTACCACCCTGCAATACTCCTTCTTTTTCAAAATAGGAAACAATATCTTTTATATTCCACCCCTCTATAATTTTAATTGTTTTCTCTTTGCTTACTGCCCTGCCCCATGACAATATTTCAACTATATCCCTTGGATTCATGGTTTGATTTAAAACATACTCTCCTGCTTGTAATTTTGCTTCTAAATTATTGTTCCACAAATAAAACTTAAAATAAAATTTAGACTTTATTAAATCTTTTTGATATAAGTTTTCAGCTATCTTATTGGCCCCCTCGCCCGTCTTCACCACAAAGACGATACCATCTTTGTTGTTGCCAGATATTGGACCACTAACTGCATTTAAATAAACTCCGAAAAACAATGCCGCGGGAAAAATTAATATTAATAATATTTTTAAAAATTTTTTCATAATTTAGTTAAAAAATGCAATATCTATAAAGTTTAAAATAATAAAAAAGTACCTTAAAATGTTTAACTGGCTCACGGGACTATAAATATTTATCCAACTTTTTAATTTTTAATTTATCTACAATTTTTTTTACATCTTGAGCTTTTTCCTTTGGACAAAGAAGTAGGGAATCCTCTGTCTCAATTACCACCATACCCCGAACCCCCACCATGGTAATAAGCTTATCAGAATAATTATAAACTAAATTATCACTTCCTTCAATATTAAGCACCATCCCTTTGGTAATACTTCCTCTTTTACTCTTAGACAAAATATCTTTAACTGTGCGCCAGTTACCAACATCAGCCCAACCGAAATCAGCAGGAATAACCAATAAATCTTTAGTTTTTTCTATAATTCCATAATCCATGGAGATTGGCTCAATTTTTTTAAATTCTTTGGCAATATTTTTTTCTCCGCCTTCTTTTTCAATGTTTTTTTCAATATTTTTCAATATTTTATACATTTTTGGCAAATATTTTTTGTATAAATCCAGAAGTGTGTCGACTCGCCAAGCAAAACAACCAATATTCCATAAATACTCCCATTTTTGCAAATATTCTTGGGCAATTTTTAAGCTAGGCTTCTCCTTGAAACAATCCACTTCAAAAACTTTAAATTTTCCAATCTCATCCTTTTGCTCCCCCATTTTAATATACCCATAACCGGTTTCTGGATATGTGGGATTTATACCAATTAAAACTCCCATTGTTGGTTTTTTGTTTATAGCCTTTTCCACTAATTTAATTGTTCTAATATAATCTTTTTCATTCTTTATATAATGATCAGAATTAATGCTTATCATTATTTCTTTAGAATTTTTTTTATGAAGTGTTGCTGCGGCAAATCCAATGGCAGCAGCTGTGTCTTTTTTATCCGGTTCAATAATATAATTTTTAGACAAAAAACGAGGAAGTTGCTTAGATATTATATCAATCTGAGATCTATTGGTTGCAATATAAATATCACTTTTCCGAAATCCACTAATTAGACGGTCATAAGTACTGACAAGTAGTGTTTTATCAGCAATGATGGGTTTAGTTTGTTTAGGTGTATTTTTTCGCGATACAGGCCACAATCTGGTACCCGAACCGCCGGCAAGTATAACTAATTTCATTGTAATTCACTTCGCGAACCCGTGCTGCTCCGCCAGCTGGCGGATACAGGATATGCGAATATTAATATTAAAATTATGATAATAAAAATAATTGTGGATAAGTCTAGGGTTGATTTTTTTTGTTATTTATGATATAATAAAAATGAAAACAAAAATAAAAAATGAAAACAAAAATAAAGTTCTTCCAATTAAATACAAATTTTTTTTCATACTCTTTGTTGGCTGTGCTGATGGGGGTTTTTTTATTCCCTAATATTGGCTACTTTTCAACAATTACGGAAGAAAATATTATAAACCTCACTAACCACGAAAGAATCCAAAACAACCTGCAAGCACTAAATACTAATCAATTATTAACCAAGGCAGCCTATCAAAAAGGTCAAGATATACTAACTTCTCAAACTTTTGCCCATACTATTGGCGATAAAAAATTTTCAACATGGATTCAGGGTGCAGAATATGAATATTTATATTCAGGAGAAAATTTAGCAATTAATTTTATGACTAGCGAGGGGGCGATGCGCGCTTGGCTTAACTCTGAAACACACAAAAAAAATATATTAAATCCAAATTTTAAAGAGATTGGTGTAGCAATAATAGAAGGAAAATTTAACGGAGAAAACTCAATTATCATTGTACAAATATTCGGATCTCCGCTTCCAAAAATATTTGTGGAAAAAACAAAACCAATATTAAACATTTATAATAATAATTATACTATAAACTCATCCCTTTCTACAAACTACATAAACAATGATAATTTATTAAACCGTGCAACTACCAATGAAAAAGGTAATTACCTTCTGCTCCCAAACAATGGTTTGTTGGAAATAATGAAAAAAAATATATTAATTTTTACCACTGTTTTAATTCTAATTTTCCTAATTGGTTTAATTGAAACAATTTATTATATGTTTCCATATAACAAATATAAAATAAAGAGAAAAAAAGCTAAAATAAATCGATAATAAGCAAAAATTTGTAAACCCTTATTTTTAGTAAATTTTATAAAGTATGAAATAGCATAAAAAGCTGCAAAAAAAGCGCTTAAACCGGCAAATATTATTACTCTCATCTCATTTCCGCTTAAATCAACACCCGCAATTTGCGGAATTTTTTTTATAAATGCGCCAAAAATAATGGGAATTGATAAAAGAAAAGAAAATCTCACAGCTTTTTCTCTCTGGAGTCCCGAAAATAAACCTGCTATAATAGTAATGCCAGACCTGGAAGTTCCGGGAATCAAGGCTATGGCCTGAGCGCAACCAATAAGGAAAGCATTAAACCAATTCAAATTTTTATATGTAACCAATTTTGCACTAAACTTTTCGCTCAATATAAACAGAATTCCAATTAAAACCAGCATAACAGCAATTGTTAATATCCCGCGAAATCTATTTTCTATAAAATCATTAAAAAACCAGCCAGCCAAACCCGCCGGAACAGTGCCCAAAACAATAAACCAACTCAAGGCGCTAAATTCATCGCGTTGCCCCAAAAAACTTTTTAAAAAAGATCTGATCATCATTAAAATATCTTTTCTAAAATAAAAAACTACAGCAATAAGAGTAGCAAAATGCAAAGCAACATCAAATGCTAATTCGTTTTCAATCGGCAATAAAAAAATTTTGTGCAAAAGTGCTAAGTGAGCAGAACTGGAAACCGGAAGAAATTCGGTTATTCCCTGTACGACTCCGAATATAATAGACTTTAAATAAATAATCATAAAATTATATGTTTTCTCACATTTTGATCCTGCCGTTAATCTCTGGATTAACAGCACAAATAATTAAATTCTTCATCAAATCAAATCATACCAAATTCAGCATAAAAAATATAGTGGCTTACTCAGGAATGCCGTCCGGACACAGCGCTATTATCATATCACTCGCTACTATCATTGGCTTAGAAGAAGGATTTTCTTCTTCTTTGTTTGCTGTGAGTGTTGTAATGGCGATAATTGTCATTCGCGATGCTCTGGGTATCAGACGCTATCTCGGCGAACATGGAAAGACGCTAAATATATTAGTAAAAGATCTTGGTAATGATAATGTTTTGGAAGCAAAATACCCCCACCTACTGGAACACATCGGACACACGCCACTTCAAGTATTTATCGGGAGTTTAATGGGACTTATTATCAGCGTCATTGGATATATCTTATTAAATTAAACATTTTTTTTCAGTGTTGTTTTGCGCATCAAATCTAAATTCAACCAACATGTTGGTTAAATTTTTTTATTAAATTAAAGACTCGGCCAAGGAAATACTATATTCATACCGCCAGTTTCACAAATATTTCCATAAACATTAAAGTTAATACAACATGTACCAGAAGAATTTAGCACACCCAAATTACCTCCGCAAGTTACATATTTATATTGAACTCCTGATTCCCATTGACAAAAAGCACTTCCTGTCCAAAATTGCGTTGGTTCACAACAATGACCCCCGGCACTACAATCTCCGGGGACCGGCGGTGCATGATACACACAATCAAAGAAATTTAAAGACTTTGCTGTTAAATCCATAACGCAACCACAACAACCAGAACAAGTACCGGGGTTCCATATTTTTGGAAATGATTCAATATCTGCCTTGATTATCGCTTTGGCCGCAAGATCGCCCATTCCAAAGGCTATATAGGTCCTATAGTCATTTAACCAATGGTCATATCCCCCTTGATCAACTATGTTAAATCTTGAAGGAACAAAATATGAATAAACGCCTCTTACCCAATTTAAGAAAGCAGGATTGCCTCTATCGTTATAAACATACCAATAACAAGTACTTTCATGACAAAATATATCAGGACTGGTACCCAAGACGCTACAATTTTGATTAGTAAAAGAACCGGACAATGTTCCATTGTTGCAGGTTCTTATCTGAAAACTACAGGACGAACCACATGGCACTGTTGGATTCTGATATGCTGTTACACTGCTACCATTAGCTATAGCGCCCCCCCAGGGCAAATTACATGAAGCAGCGCAAGCCAAGACGCTACAATTTTGATTAGTAAAAGAACCGGAAAGTGTTCCATTGTTGCAGGTTCTTGTTTCAGAATTGCATGATGATCCGCATGGTTCTGTCGGATTTTGATATGCTGTTGCGCTGGCGCCATGATTTATAGTTCCTCCCCATGGCAAATTACAACTCGCGCAAGCGGCAACACTACAATTTTGATTAGTAAAAGAACCGGAAAGTGTTCCATTGTTGCAGGTTCTTGTTTCAGAATTGCATGATGATCCGCATGGTTCTGTCGGATTTTGATATGCTGTTGCGCTGGCGCCATGATTTATAGTTCCTCCCCATGGCAAATTACAACTCGCGCAAGCGGCAACACTACAATTTTGATTAGTAAAAGAACCGGAAAGTGTTCCATTGTTGCAGGTTCTTGTTTCAGAATTGCATGATGATCCGCATGGTTCTGTCGGATTTTGATATGCTGTTGCGCTGGCGCCATGATTTATAGTTCCTCCCCATGGCAAATTACATGACAGACAAGGTATGGCGGTGCAACTTTGATTAATAAGAGATCCTGACAGCACTCCATCGTTACAGGTTCTTGTTTCAGAACTGCAAGATGATCCGCATGGTTCTGTCGGATTTTGATATGTTGTTACGCTAGCGCCATGATTAATGCTTCCTCCCCATGGCAACGGGCATGGTAAGCAAAATACGCTACAATTTTGATTAATAAAAGATCCTGACAGCACTCCATCGTTACAGGTTCTTGTTTCAGAATTGCATGATGATCCGCAGGGTACTGAAAGGTTTTGATATGCTGTTGCGCTGGCGCCATGATTAAGGCTTCCTCCCCATGGTAAATTACATGACAAACAAGGTGTAACGCTGCAATTTTGATTAATAAAAAATCCTGAAAGAATTCCATTATTACAGGTTCTTGTTTCAGAATTGCATGATGATCCGCAGGGCTCTATTAAACTTTGATATGCTATTATACTATCACCATTGGGTATACTTCCGCCCCACGGCAAAGAACAATATTGCCCCACTTTTATGGTAAAACTTTTAGCCGTTATACCACCCCTTCCGTCATTTAAAACAATTTGAAAAGAATAATCTCCTTCATTGCCTGCTATACCGGCGTATAATTTTTTTTGATTTTCAATAGGTGTGCCTTGCAATTTCAAAAATTCCGACCAACCGGCCCAAATAGGCAGAGGGTCGGGATTAAATGTCCACGTTATATTGTCTCCGTCTGGGTCAGATGCCACAACAAATCCGTTAAATTCTTGTCCGGTGGTTGTAAATGGTATGCTGTATTCATTGAAAACAGGCGGATTATTTAATATTGCATTTGACATTCCCATGCCGGTACTTCCCGTAAGACATATTCCGCTCCCGACACACATTCCTCCGGCGCACAGGCCATATCCGCTTTCCATTACTCCGCAGCAATCATAGGTTGATCCGATGGAATTAGCTCTGTATATATAAACCAGGCTATTTTTTGGCAGGTCTAATTTGGCATCTCCGGGAATCGCATCCGCGAATTCTTTTGCTTCCTCGTCCCAACAGGTAATTTCATTGAATCTTGCATCTCCGCAGTCTCCTAATTTGTTTACGGGATCTTTGGGGATTGTTGTTCCCACTTCCTGCGAAAATCTTTCCTGCCAGCTAGGCCAGACGGAAATTGAATTATTGGGCAAATATGTGCCGGCATTGAGTTTGGGATAATATCCGTGTACTTCCTTGTAGTTTTCCAGTAAAATCTTTATTTCGGAAAAATCTTCAAGTCTTTTTGTGTCTCTGATTAATTTTGCTTTTTTGCTGACGCAATATTCATCCCGAGAACAATCTGAATCCAACATGCAGATACTCATGCTTTTTCGGACACATTTTCCAAGACCAGTAATATTTGTATTAAACTTCCAATGAGAAATAATTTGGGAAAATATATCCATGGTTACTCTTTCTGCGTTTTGATTATATGAAATTAGATAAATATTGGTATATATACACCCGGAATCGTCCACATTGGATACATTTACATATACTGTGCGGCCGTCACGCACTCCGTTATAGCCGTCTACTATTACTGACTGCGGTGAACCCGTAAATCCCTGCCTCTTGTACCAATTTTTAGCGCTTAAATGCTCGGAATTAGGGATTACCCTGATAGCTATGGCGTCTGTGCTTGTTTGGGCGGAAATATTATTGGAGCAAATAAAAAATATACAGCAAAAAATGAAAATAGATAATATAATCGTAAAAATTAGTTTTTTAAACATAGTTAATTTAATTTAAATAATCCGCCACCCCCTATTGGGCTATACATTTTTTTTACCTCATCACCATCACCATATCCATCACCATCTGTATCAAAAATATTTGGGTTTGATCCATACATAATCTCATCCTGATAAATTAGACCATCATTATCATAATCTGAGTTAAGCGGAATATTTCCTAATTTACCAAAACATTTAATTTTTATAGCATTGCTAATTATAGATTCACATAAAAAAACATTATTATCTGATACGGCCTTTTTGTATATCACTTCGCTCTTGCAAACATTTCTTAGCTCAATATCTCCTATATTTTTTTTGTCCTCCAAATCAAAAAACCTTAAAGGAATTTGATCACAATCTCCTATTGCAATATTCTGCTCTGTTATTTTTTTAATACAGGTTAATTGATCTTGTTCATCGTTTAGTTCGGCACACAAAGATAAATTTTTTTCTTTTGTGGCTATTAGGGTTGTTATCCCCCTTAGACAAAAATTTTGTTCTTCCTTGTTATTAATCAAACCACACAAATCCTTGTTCAATGTTTGAATGGCAATATTTTTAATACACAAATACTTATCCTTTTCACTTTTAAGTAAAAAACATTTTTGTTGATCCTTGTTCTTTGTAGCCTCAAGATAAATATTGTTGTTAATTTGCATTTTATTTAATTCTTTGGTTTCCTTTAAATTTAAATTTTTTTCTATATCCTCATTTTGGTTTTCCGAAAATATATTTTTGCTTTGAATTTGTGTTTTTTTCCAAAAATAATTATTAAATAAAAAATATATAAATATTGGTATAATTATCACAACAAAAAATAATATTGTTAACTTATTTTTAAACATATTTTATGGATGCAACAAGGGCTCACAATAATCAATTTTAAAATTTTCAAAAATTATTGAACCGCCATTATTAAATGATACAAAAAGCGGAACACCAGTATTTGCACAATTAAATATTCCACTTATTCCACCCCATGATAATATTGTTTGAGTTAATATATTTGAATTATTAACAAATCCGGGATTGATGCTGTTATTAATTAATACATTTGTAGGACTACTCATTACATTAGCCATAACCTGATCAAGCAACCCAGCCACATTAATACCAGCAAAAGCATAATCAACTTTTGGGTCAGATGCCCAGGATCTCATTATCGACTCACCGAAATTATTGCCGGTATCATAATAAATGGTATAAATTTCTACTCCTGAATTTTTTAAAGCTGTAGCCTGAGTAGTGGTATCAAGGGTGATATCACAGTTATAATCAGATATCCCACTAGAAGAATAAGGTGTTGTGCAACCAGTTGCAATATCCTGCAGAGTATCGCACGTTGGAGGAACACCGCATCCCGTATCCGAACATTGTGTTTGTGTGGTAATAGCTATTCTAAATTTTGAATCTTGAAATTTTTCATCCAAATTGGCACTACTTCCGCCACTACCGCTACCACAACCAGTACAGTTGGGATTACAGGGGCAACCACAGCAAGGACAACTCACATTATAACAACCCTGTGAACAAAAATATACTTTATCGGTAGGCAAGCCATCACTTAGAAGTATTATTATTTTATCATCGGCCTGTATGCCCCCCAGCATATTTTCTGCCATATTTAAAGCGCTAAGGGTTTGGGTTCCCCGATCATCATTAATAACAAATCCGTTGACCTTACTTATAAAATCGTTTCTTATGGCCAAACTACCAATATTACCCACACCATGATTTATGGCGGTATCATTAAATTCTATTAAACCAACTTGAAAATTTACTTGAGGCACAGTAATGGCTTTGTTATACAAATCATTAATTGCATCAATTAAAGCAGCTTTCGCCAAATCAATCGGCTGATTAGGTGAAGATGGCGGGGGTATCAAAAATCTACCATCCATACTACTGGAAGTGTCAAAAACAAACACTATTGCCCTGTCTCTTTTTATGCCACTGGCCGTTAAGTCAACCGCTCCGCTAATAGTTGAACAAGAATTAGGAGAAGGGAGTGCAACAGCGGACATTAAATCATTAATAGCGCCCGGATCGTTTATACCGCTTCCCATGTTATATATAACACTAGGCTCTGTGTGAATAGAATTTACAAATCCAGGACTTGCTTGGTTCGATGAACAATATTTGTTTACTTTTAAATCAAAAGATGTGGAAACTGAACACTGATTTAACGGAGAACCGGCACAATACTGATCACGAGCTTCAACTTCAATATTAAAATTCATATCACTAAGCCCTTGAAAATTTAAATTTTCCAAACCGGAAATGATTCCTGTGTTGGGGTTTATGGAAATTGCTCCGCTAAAATTATTCAATAGCGCATATGTAACCAAATGACCAGGATCGGGGTCTATTGCATTTACCAGAATAGTGGCAATTTCACCATTATCTATATTAAAATTACCGGAATCAGTAACTCCATTTTGATAATTTATTGCGGTTGGACCAAAAACAGGAGGATGATTGACTACACTTAAAAGAAAAGAGACTCCAATGCTAGCCTCGTATGGTAAAATCGTATTATCATAATATTCATCTCTAACCTCAACATCAACGTTATAATCATGAACTATTAAATCTGGTGTACCGGTTATTAGTCCTGAAATATTGTTAATTGTTAAATTTGATCCACTTGGCGCAATATTTATAAAATAAAAAATATTATGACCATTGGGGTCACTGGTTAAAATATTAATACTTACAGGATTACCAATGGCAATCTCTTGATCACCTACAGCAAACAAGTTTGGTCGATCGTTGGTAATAGTAATATTGGCTGATATATTCTTTTTTATATTTTGAGACGTAGGATCTTGAACGTAAACAACAATCTCATAATCTCCCGTTCTTTGAACCGGTGTCGTAGTCTTTAAAATATCCATCCCGGATAATGAAAAACCATGAGAATTTAGTTCTGCTTCTGTGGTAATCGGCATGCCGTTTAGAGACGCCGATTGAAAGTAAATATCGGTTAAAGAATTATGGCTGGAATCCAAGCCTAAAAAAGAAAAAGTATTAGGGGGCAATCCGATAACCACTGTTTCTGCAATAGAACTAATTTCTATTTCATGGCTATATGAATTCACATCAAGAATCTTAGAACCTGTCAAACCTTTATCGTTCGTAACACTAATTTTAACCTGATACAACCCCTGATAACTGGCAAGCCCTGTCGCGGTAGCGTGAATTTTTCTCTGATTAATAATCGCCGTGTTTTCAATTGAGAAATTATTAAAACCAGCATCCCAATTCCAATCATAGGCATTAACCCATTCATTACTATTTATGGGGCTTACAAGTTCAATTTTCCAATCCACAATAGAACCACCGCCCGGATCTATAGCTGAGACAAAGCCATTAAATTCTTCTCCCGGCCACCCATTTAAATTGGCATTATTAATTATTGGCAGACTCCCTAATGCGGTATTTCCCGTAAGACATATTCCGCTCCCGACACACATTCCTCCGGCGCACAGGCCATATCCGCTTTCCATTACTCCGCAGCAATCATAGGTTGATCCGATGGAATTAGCTCTGTATATATAAACCAGGCTATTTTTTGGCAGGTCTAATTTGGCATCTCCGGGAATCGCATCCGCGAATTCTTTTGCTTCCTCGTCCCAACAGGTAATTTCATTGAATCTTGCATCTCCGCAGTCTCCTAATTTGTTTACGGGATCTTTGGGGATTGTTGTTCCCACTTCCTGCGAAAATCTTTCCTGCCAGCTAGGCCAGACGGAAATTGAATTATTGGGCAAATATGTGCCGGCATTGAGTTTGGGATAATATCCGTGTACTTCCTTGTAGTTTTCCAGTAAAATCTTTATTTCGGAAAAATCTTCAAGTCTTTTTGTGTCTCTGATTAATTTTGCTTTTTTGCTGACGCAATATTCATCCCGAGAACAATCTGAATCCAACATGCAGATACTCATGCTTTTTCGGACACATTTTCCAAGACCAGTAATATTTGTATTAAACTTCCAATGAGAAATAATTTGGGAAAATATATCCATGGTTACTCTTTCTGCGTTTTGATTATATGAAATTAGATAAATATTGGTATATATACACCCGGAATCGTCCACATTGGATACATTTACATATACTGTGCGGCCGTCACGCACTCCGTTATAGCCGTCTACTATTACTGACTGCGGTGAACCCGTAAATCCCTGCCTCTTGTACCAATTTTTAGCGCTTAAATGCTCGGAATTAGGGATTACCCTGATAGCTATGGCGTCTGTGCTTGTTTGGGCGGAAATATTATTGGAGCAAATAAAAAATATACAGCAAAAAATGAAAATAGATAATATAATCGTAAAAATTAGTTTTTTAAACATAGTTAATTTAATTTAAATAATCCGCCACCCCCTAGAGCGCACAGGGGAAGGTAAAAGGAAATACACAAGCTCCCAGCCCGCAATCATTATCATTTGTGTTATTACATCCTATGCCGCAACAAGCGTTCGCGTTCTGGCATCCACAATCCGCATCTTGCGCCACATTACATCCAGCAGGACAATTTCCGTTGCATCCGTCAGGAACGCAGCCTGCCGCGCAATCATTATCATTTGTGTTATTACATCCTATGCCGCAACAAGCGTTCGCGTTCTGGCATCCACAATCCGCATCTTGCGCCACATTACATCCAGCAGGACAATTTCCGTTGCATCCGTCAGGAACGCAGCCTGCCGCGCAATCATTATCATTTGTGTTATTACATCCTATGCCGCAACAAGCGTTCGCGTTCTGGCATCCACAATCCGCATCTTGCGCCACATTACATCCAGCAGGACAATTTCCGTTGCATCCGTCAGGAACGCAGCCTGCCGCGCAATCATTATCATTTGTGTTATTACATCCTATGCCGCAACAAGCGTTCGCGTTCTGGCATCCACAATCCGCATCTTGCGCCACATTACATCCAGCAGGACAATTTCCGTTGCATCCGTCAGGAACGCAGCCTGGAGGACAATCCGGATCCAGGGCTCCGCAAGATATACCACAACAACCATCTCCCCCAAGACAGCCACAATCAGGATCACTAGCTACATCACAACCAATTGGGGCACATACTCCGTTACAAGTATTATCACAGCAAAAAGTATTAAATGGCCCGCATACCCATGCACCCGCGCATCCGCAATTAGCCGCGCCACCACAACCCTCCACCAAATTTCCGGCACCATTACAATACCAGGGAGCTCCACTTATAACAGAACAACTATTTCTGGCAGTCCCATCGCTACAAGCGCAAATCGGATTTATTGCACAATCTGAATCATTACAGTTTATATTACCATCACAGTCATTGTCATAAATATCATTACAACTTGTTTCGTTGACCTCGTAGTTTAAAAATGGCACGGTAATAGTAACCAGGGCTCCGTCAAGCTGGCAATCAGCATCGCACATATCCGCCATGGGCCAATCTGCGCCCTGATCGCCATCATTATCTTCGCTCAATAAATCGTTACACTGATTACAGTCTCCGGGCTCTAATATATTGGGCCATTCTCGTTCATTATCAGTACTACAAAGCCCGCTACAACCCGAATCTGCCATATCTATGTCGCCATCGCAATCATTATCATTTCCATCCCCACAGAAAAAAGACTCTGCAGCCTCATAAGGATTGCCCTCGCCTCCATCATCACCACAACAACTAAAATTTCCTACTCTGGCCGCATTATAATCATAAAAAACTGGGCAAAGAAAAGAACAATTCTCCTCATTCATCCCTACGCCATCATCATTCGTTCCATTACAATTATTATCATAACCGTCACAAATTTCGAGATTACCAGGAAAACAATTTGCACCGCAAGAAAATATATTATCATCACAATCAACGGGGAAAGCATCTAAAGCACCGGGAGCACCGGGAGCACAAGTGTCATATCCGTCAATATCCAAATCTACACAATTACAATCACCAGGACAAAGCAATGCGTTCTCTCCGATTATTAAATCACAAAAACCATTTCCACAACAAGCATTAGTTGCTATAGCATTACAATCCAGCACACAAGAAGAGCATTCACCAATAGCTGTATTACACCCCCCAACCCCGCAACATCCAACATTACCCATGCAATCAGCCGGACAAGTAACACATTCATTACAGGTTAAATCACAAAAACCATTAGGGCAGGTCACGGGGCACGCACCACAATCCCCTGGACAATTGTTGCAGTCTTCCCCTGGTTCGCAAATAATATTATTATTACAAGCGCCCACTATGACGCAAAACGGCGAACCCACGCAGTCCGCATCATTACAGTCAGCCAAGCCATCACAATCATCATCGAAGGCATTAAAACAGAGTTCGGGAACACCAAAAGTAACCAGCGGATTAAAATCATCGCAATCAAGTGCTGGAAAATCACAAACAGCAGACGCCGGACTGCCGTATCCATCGCCGTCAAAGTCTAAACAAACATCTTCACAAGCAGCAAAAACCAAACCACTTATAAAAACAACACTAAACACTAAAACGAAAAAGGTGGTGAGTAATTTAAATTTATTAAATTTTTCTTTCTTCATATTTAAAATATAAATAATAATTTATCAAACCGAATTTTTTTCGTCTTTTTTCTTCATTATTTTGTATCCTACTACAATAAAACCAACAGCAACGAGTAAAACAATAGAAAATATAATATTTCCTTGGCTGAATATTTTAGACTTTACAATCACGCAATCTTGCGGGCAATTTTGCTCTGTTTCTTTTCCTGTGCACTTATTATCAACCTGACAAACAGAGGCGGACTTTATTTTTGCCGGAGCTGCAATTACAGCAAAATCTTTATCAATTTCCTGATTAACAAATCCCTGCTTTTCCAAATTAATTTTTAATGCAAAACTCCCCTCTTTTGTTGCCTCAAATATTGCTAAATTATTATCAAAAACTATACTCTGATCATCAACAAATGCATTAACACTTATATCACCTGAATTTCCCTCTAACCTTATATACACTTTTTCTCCTTGCATAAATACTACTTTCCTTTCCGTACATTCTATATCGGCACATAACAGCGCATCGGCCTCAAACATTTTTTTTGTACCGGATACAATAAATTCTTTTTCGTTTTTTATAACAGTTGTTTTATTTTGATCCATTACTTCTGCTTGCGCCCTGTATATTCCCTCCGGCATGGCCTCGCCGATTGTCATGGCGCACTCCAGCTTTTCACTTTTTTCTCCTGGTTTTAGATTAATCTCTATCATGGTGGGCATGGGGGGCATCTCATTGTTTGATGCCTCTATGCTACAAAACAATACCCCCACAACCTCCTGGGTATAGGTATTAATAAATTCAGTTTTCATAATTATTTTATCTCCGGGAAAATATTCTGTCTTGTTTAAATTAATTTCTAAAGGACTTGCCGCACCCGCATAAAAGAGTGGAAAAAATGCAAAGAATATAAATACTAATGTCTTTTTCATATTAAGTTTATTTAAAAATTAAAATTAATTACCAAATATTAATTACCAAGTAACAGCTTTAAATTTGGGCTGTAAGGTCGGATCTCCCATAAGAATATAATCATTGTCCCAACAATTACCGGCGACACGAAGCTTCAAAAACATTTCTCCTGTAGTCAGGTTCGCATCTTCTCCTAAATATTTGATTCCATTGGTGATTATATTGCCACTAGAAGTCCAGGCTATGCCTACTGCACCAACATAGCCAAGCGCCCCCCTTCTAATCATATGCGCGCCAAAATTTCTATTGGTATATTGCCAATAATCATTAGTCAAACAGGCGGTTCCGATAGAAACCGTCATATCAAGCCAGGGAATATTATTATAATCCATGGTTTGATACCAAGCATATGGACTACCATGATCAGCAAAACTAATATAGTTTTTATTTTTATAAACACTATATGGTGGATTTTTACTTTGCGTGCAATTAGCCAAGCTATCTTCTGTGTAACAGCTAGCGTTATAACCCGAAGCTGTTAACTTGTCCCGAATTTCTTTGGAGTAATTACTACAATAAGCAAAAGAGTGCCCCACAGACACACTGCTCCAATTAGCGCCGTAAATTTTATTTCTTAAATAGTCATAATTAATGCTGCGCGCAATATGAGCAGAAGCATCAGCTACGGATATACCATATATTCTTCCGGTATTTATTTGGACATCCACATTATCAAGAGAACCATATACCCAGTCCCGGGGTGCTCTATGTTGCCAAGAACCAGTACACTGATCATCGTAAACAGAATCCGGCAGGGCTCTGGGGGTAGCGATAATAGTTAAAAAATCCGGCGGATTGACAAAAAAATTATTTATAGCATAAGCAGCGTCCGTGTCAGCCTGTGCGGCATTTGCCGTAATCACGGCGCTGGCACTGCAGGAAGTATTGGTTCCCGAATCTCCTAAATCAGAAAAGGTTATCACCTCTTCTTTGGCAGCTGCTAAAAAGGGAGCGGCCAAAGACATTTTGGTATACATATCCGCTATAGCTGTACCCTTTTCTGTTGTATAGGATTGAGAATATTTTATAGTTAAATCATTTGGATTAACCAGTATTAATTTATTACTATTTGAGGTTCCTGAATACCACTTTTGCAACTCTTCTATGGTGTAATCAACCTGACAGGAAGCATTATTATTAATATAGGCTTGAGTCGGACCATCCAGGGTGCCAACCGTATATATTGTTTTACCGTTAATTATTCCTTGATAACTCGCTAAATTAGAATTATTCACAAAAATTATCGGGCTATTGTGTTCCGATGCGAGTACGCTGGCGATCAATCCTGATTTATAATCATTATAGTCCACCACCACCAAAGTATTATAACCAGTCCAATAACTAAAATAATCGCTGGCATTAATATTGTTAATATTTACAGCATTCATTCCGGCTCCAACGGGTTTGGATGCTACTAATAAATTGTTTATAGCGGCCAAAGTGGTGCCCACAGTGGTTAAATGATCGGGTTCATATTGCTGCATGAAGTGAATACTGGAATCCACATCAAAATTACCAACCTCTTTATGATAAATAAGGGACGGATAAGCATGAATCGTGTTTCCGTCTTTCCATGTGGTAACCGGCACCATAGCTAAAACATCGCGCCAATTTTCATCAGCAATAAAAAATACTTCTTTCGCGCTATATTGGGCATTGTTTTTAGTATTGCTTATCGCGCATCCGCCGTTAATAGTGATATTCACAGAAGTATTAACAGTCGCGTTCACGGCATCTTTAACTGTAAAAGTAATCACATGGCTTCCGACCGATAAATCATTTTTAAATAATTTATCCCCCGTGCCAAGCGCTCCGTCTATATTAGAATTCCATGAATAATTATATGGCACTACTCCGCCCGTAGCCGAACCAAACAAAGCCACCACCTCGTCAATACGTTTAAAAACACTATTGGGGGCTGGCGAATTAATTACTGGTAAAACAGGAGACGGCGATGTGATGGTTAAATTAATACTGGCGCTACCCGTATTTCCCTTGGCATCAATTGTAGTCATGGTTATAAAATGACTCCCAACTGAAAGATTATTGACATTAAAATTTTTCTCCGTGCTAATATCCCCATCTAAACTAGAGCTCCATTTAAAGGTATGCGGCCAAACACCCCATTTAAGAACATTTGACACAAAAGATACATCATCCCCTTGTTGAAAAGTGCTGTTATTCGCAGGGGAATTAATTACAACATCAATTGGGACAAATGGGATTATTTGAAGATAATTAGTTTTAGAAACACTTGCATTGTTAGAGTCTGTCACCGTAAGAGTAATTGCGTGCACCCCCAAAGATAAATCATCTTTTTGAAAACTGTCCCAATTATCTATTTTAGGGCCAGAAGCATTCAACACTCCAGCTTTGTCAGATTTCCACAAGTATGAAAATGGAGCTGTACCCCCATCAACGCTTGCACTAAACCAAACAGTAAACATTTCTTCCATATTCTGACCATTGTGTGGACCCATATTTGCAATTATAAAATCAGATATTTTAAATGTTTCAGTATCTGTAACCACATTACTGGCACTATCGGTTACTGTTAGCGTAACTTGATGATCTCCAAGTGTCCAAGACGACACATCAACACTGGACCATTGATCTGTAGCAAAATCCCCTTCTAAATTAGAATTCCACTTGAAAATATAAGGGGTGGCTCCGCCACTAACCTGAACACCGAAATTAGCAGGCCTGGTTGGGTCCCTGGCAAACTCCGTTTGCCAAGTATCAATATTGGCTATAAGAGTACCTGCCGGTAAAATATTTATTTGGATATTATCGGAATTTGCTTGACTGGCAGAGTCTGTAACGGTGGCGGTGATTATATGCGTTCCAATGGTCCACAAAGACACATCCTGCCACGGCCATTGATTAGTAGAAAAATCTCCTTCCAGATTAGAATTCCAGTTAAATGTATAAGGAGGTGTCCCACCTAAAACCAAAGCTTCAAAACTAACACCACCAACACCTCCACCAGCCACATCATATCCGTCATCAGGTCTTTTTATTTCAACTTGCAAGCATAATTGATTTTCAATTGGTTTATTTAATGTTGTCCCGCAGTTATTATTATCGGTACAAATCCTGCTTTGTGTACCGCCCACACAAGCAGAAAACGGAGTACATGTCCAATTTTCCACACAAACACAACCATTGTCCGCCACACCATCACAATCCTCATCCAATCCATTTCCGCATATTTCCGCCTTTGGTGTTATTTCCCCGGCACATATCGGACTCCATGCTCCGGACACGCAAGTCTGGGTACCCTGTTGGCACTCTCCAACATTTGATCCACAATTTTGAGTAGTACCGTTTATGCAAACAGATGTATCTGCACAATTACACAACACGTATTTATCATCACTGCACATACTAAAATTACTGGTATTGCGTATCCAGTTGTTAACCGAATTTGAATTCCCCTGTGTGCCAAAATAAGGATTTCCAACAGTACAATTCCCCGTACCATTAAATCCCCAATTATTACACTGATAACTCCAAAATAACCCCGTACAACCGCCAGTAGCTGCCGCGTCTGGGGTTATAGATCCGTCATTCTGGGATCCTGTCCAAAAATTACCTGGTGTATTACCTAACCCCGTTGCGACATTTATCAATAAAGAGTTGTCCAAAATATCATTCCAATTCTTGGCAAATTTTCTATATATTCCGTCACTCGAATTAAACATATAGATTCCGTCCGTATTGCTATAGCCATAATTTGTGGGCATATCCCTAATCTCATCACTGGCATTCGTAGAAACAAATGCATGAAAATTTCCATTACAGCCTAAACCAGTGGGTTTATTGTTTTCACAAAAATTATCTACCCCAGATCTTCCCCCAAAGTTGGCATTATGGGTTATACTAGCTTTATACATTATAGTGGGGTTAGTATCTGGTATGTCATCCATGCTGCCATATTCTTCATTTGATATACACGAACACAACAAAGGTTTACTATCACTGCACATACTAAAATTACTGGTATTGCGTATCCAGTTGTTAACCGAATTTGAATTCCCCTGTGTGCCAAAATAAGGATTTCCAACAGTACAATCTCCAATACCGTTAAATGTCCAATTATTACACTGATAACTCCAAAATAACCCCGTACAACTACCAACTGCTGCTGCGTCTGGGGTTATAGATCCGTCATTCTGGGATCCTGTCCAAAAATTACCGGCAAAAACACCAAGCCCTGTTGCCGGACTAGCCAAAATTGAACCATCAAGCATATCCGCCCAATTAGAGGCGAACAACGTAAAATTATTCGTATTTTTATTATACCAATACAACTCCGCATCTATGGGATAGGTATAATTTGTAGGCATATCCCTGATCTCATCACTGGCATTTGTAGAAATAAATGCATGAATATTATTACATGTTAATTCTGATGGCTTATTACTTTGACAAAAAGAATCAGCCCCGCTTCTTCCACCCACATTCCCTATTGTGGTTGAAGTTTTATAAAAAACAATACCATGCGCACCAGATAAAGTAACCACCTTATTAATCCATATTGGTCCCGGAGGATTTGGTTCTGACCCCATGTTGGCACTAGCATCTATCACATGAAGGCCATACCAAAAAATTCCAGAAGAAGGTGTGTCGGATAAAGTTCCCGTATAAGATAAACCGGATATATTTGACTGAGAAACATTAACCCAAACTCCTGGTACCCCCAAATTATCCGGAGCTACCCAAAGTTCAACTTTATTAAGATTTACATTATCTGTTACGGAAAAACTAGCTGTAGATATATTGGTAGCACTATTAAACGAAACACTAAAAGAGGTTACAATTGGATCAATAACATCGACACATCCCTCGTCGGACGTGCCATCACAATCCTCATCCAATCCATTTCCACATATTTCCGCCTTTGGTGTTATTTCCCCGGCGCATATCGGACTCCATGCTCCGGACACGCAAGTCTTGGTACCCTGTTGGCACTCTCCAACATTTGATCCGCAATTTTGAGTAGTACCGTTTATGCACACAGGACAATCAACTGCGCAAGTAGCATTGGTTTCTGCGGCATTACATGTTCCATCTCCGCAGCATCCACCGACACCGCAATCCGGATCTTTTGCTATAGAACAATTAATATTGGAACAAGTATTATTGCATGCTCCGTCGCAACAGAATGTAAATGCCGGACCACATACCCATGTCCCGGCACATCCGCAAAGTCCGCAATTTTCTATTAAATTTCCGCTATTATTGCAATACCACGGTTTTCCTGTATTTACTGAACACTGATTATATGGCGTGTTATCCGCGCAAGTTGGCGACGGCGAAACTCCTCCACAGACACCGCCTGCGCACATCTGACCGGTTAAACTGCAATCCTGCAAGAGACACCAGTCATTATAATTATCACCATCGCATCCGGGACCCAGGGTACATGCCATCACATTATTTCCTTCGCATTTATTCGGTTCAGTCATATTACATTCATGATAACAGCAATCTGTAGCAGCTTCTGTCTTTGGTGTACAAAAATAGCCCAGAAGCATAATCGTTGTTAAAACCGGGATACTGATTAAAAAAATTGATGATTTTTTAAGATAGTACATAATAATAATATTTAAAAAATTAACGATTTTAATACGACAATAAAAATCTTAAACATTTTTAATATTTTAAAATCCTACAACAAGCTTATGCCTGTCATTTCTTTTGGTTTTTCTAATTTTAAAAGCTTTAATATTGTGGGTGCAACATCGGAAAGAATTCCCTGTGGCTGCACCAAGCTTAAATCACTGCCCACAGAATCCTGCCAACCAAAAGTACGACCTCGATATTCGTTGCCAATCAAAATAAAAGGAACGGGGTTGGATGTGTGTTCTTTGTCCATTTGTCCGCTTTGCATATTAAACATAATTTCTGCATTTCCATGATCAGCGGTAATTATTGCCACTCCGCCCTTAAACAAAACACTATCAACAACCCTTTTTATTTCTCCGTCCAATGTTTCTATGGCCCTAATGGTGGCATCAATGTTGCCGGTATGCCCCACCATGTCAGCGTTGGCGTAATTTATTAAAATAAAATCATAAATCTCGTCATCTATCACATCCAAAACTCTTTTTGTTACCTCCAGGGCTGACATTTCCGGCTTTTGGTCATAGCTAGATACATGAGGGGAGGGAACGAGTATATGATCTTCATTTTTCATTTTTTCTTCTATGCCTCCATTAAAAAAATAAGTGACATGGGCATATTTTTCCGTCTCCGCAATTCTTAATTGTTTTAAATTTGCTTCAGAAATTATGGCACCCAAGGAATTGCGCGCATCATCCGGCAAAAAAGCTATTTCTACCGGCAGCCCCTTTTCATATTCAGTAAAACAAACAAAAACTAAATTATTTAAAAATCTCGGCCTATCAAATTTATCAAAATCAGAAGAAACAAAGGCTTTGGTTATTTGCCTTGCCCTGTCTGGACGAAAATTATAAAACACAACTGAATCATTATCAGAAATTCTCATATCCTCTCCGCATTCCTGAATAATTGTCGGTTTAAACTCTTCGTCAAAAATTTTATTTTTATAACTATCCTCCAGAGCCAAAACAGGATCACTACTTTCCTCCCCTATACCCTCAGTCATAGCCAAATAAGATGTCGCTATACGATCCCAGTTGTTGTTTCTATCCATGGCATAGAAACGCCCCGAAATAGTAGCAATCTTCCCAACCCCATATCTGGAGATGCTTTTTTGAATTCCTTTTACGAAATTAATTCCGGCGTTATAAGTAGTATCTCTACCATCCAAAATAACATGCACACAAACCTTAGACAAATTATTCTTTTGAGCTAAGAGCAATAAAGCATATAAATGATCAATGGATGAGTGTACCCCCCCATTAGAGGCAAGCCCCATGATATGAAATTTAGAATTATTTTTTTTGGCATGCTCCACTGCCTTCATTAAAGCTGGATTCTTATAAAAACTGTTATCGCTAATTGATTTATTAATTTTTGGTAAATTTTGATAAACAATTCTTCCTAGTCCCAAATTCAAATGTCCCACCTCACTATTCCCCCCCTCTCCCCAAGGCAAGCCGACAGCCTCCCCTGATGCGCGCAATGTCATAGATGGGTACTCTGCTATTAAATTATTAATATTGGGTGTCTTGGATCTGGTTATGGAGTTACCAGCGTAATGCTCACAGATTCCCCACCCATCCAGAATAATCAAAACAATGGGTCTTGGGATTTTATTATCTTTATTATCTAAACTAACATCTATCTTTTTATTTTCCATAATTTTTTCTTACAAACTCATAAACCGTGGACGGTTATGAATTGCGGATAATCAAAGATTTTCCGCTCATACTTTCAGGTTTTTCTCTTCTTAATAAGTCTAGAATCGTAGGAGAAATATCGGAGAGAGAGCCATTATTCATTAACTTTATTTTATTCTTTAACTTTTTATTAATGATTATAAATGGTACTGGGTTTGATGTGTGTTCGGTAAAAATTTCTCCAGTTTTTATATTTATCATTTGATCAATATTGCCATGGTCGGCTGTAATAATAATGGTCCCATTAACTTTTAGGTAGGCCTCAACAATATCACGAACACATTTATCAATTATTTCACAGCACCCTATTCCGGCTTTTAGGTTTCCAGTATGACCCACCATGTCAGGGCAAGCAAAATTTATAACAGTAAAATCATACTTCCAGAATATTTTCTTCTTAAAATGAATATTTTGTATTATGCTTTTTACTAATTTTTCCGAACTCATACCGGGTGTCATATCGTAAGATCTTACATCCGGAGAAGGAATCATTAATTGTTTCTCACCAGCTACTGTTCCGGCATAGCCCCCATTAAAAAAATAAGTAACATGGGCATATTTCTCCGTTTCTGCAATATATAATTGTCTAAGATCGGATAATTCCATGGGAAGTGTCTCATCTATATCCACAGAAGGATAGGCTGTTAAAATCTCATCTAAATCAGGACCAAAGTCGGTCATGGCCACAAAATATAAATGCTCTAATCTTTTAGAGCGCTTAAAGGCTTTTTCGTTCATTTTATTAAACCGATTTTGCACAAAAACCTTAGCAAGCTGCCGGCTACGATCAGATCTGAGATTAAAAAATATTACACTATCATTATCTTCAATTCTGGTATTCTTTCCATTTTCACTTTCTATAATATATGGCTCAATAAATTCATCACTTTCCCCCCGATTATAAGCTTCAGTAATAGCAGTAGTTGCACTTTCTGCTTTGCGGCCCTTCCCAAAAACAAGGGCATCAAAAGCCTTTTTTGTTTTTTTCCAATCCTTTTTCCTGTCCATAGCATAAAAACGGCCCATAAGTGTTGCGATTTTAAAACCATTGATATTGCTTTTCTCAAATTCTTCTATTAATTTAAGTGAGGAATATTTCGGTGAATCACGCCCATCTGTAAACAGATGCAAAAAAACTTCTTTTATTCCTCTTTTTTTAAACAATTTTAATAGAGCGACTAAATGCTTGGGGTCGCTATGTGGGCTTCTGCCATTAGAGAGCATACCCATCACGTGTATTTTAGAATTCATTTTTTTAACATGGCGAATCGCCCCTAAAAAAGCCGAATTTTTAAAAAATGTTCCATTATCAATTTCATCGCTAATACGCACCATGTCTTGCTTAATTACTCGACCAGCACCAATGTTTACATGGCCGGCTTCACTGTTTCCGGATTGCCACCTAGGAAGTCCCACATATCTACCGTGTGCATGTAGTTTGGTGGATGGGTATTTCTTTGTAAGTCCGTTAATTGTCGGGATTTTAGCCAAAGTAATAGCATTGCCCACATTTGGCTTATCAATACCCCAACCGTCCAAAATAATTAAAATCAACGGAATATTTTCTATCTTCTTTGCTTTTTTCATATTACTAGTAACGATTAACAATTAACCCCTATTATTGGACCGCAATTATTTGAGGCGGTAATGAGGAAAATAATTAACTAGTTTATTTTATTATTTCCTCCTCTATTTCCATTAAACGATTATATTTAGCGAGTCTTTCTCCGCGAGAAAGCGATCCGGCTTTTATATAATCAGCGCCGACAGCCACGGATAAATCAGCGATAAAATCATCGCATGTCTCCCCGCTTCGATGTGATGCCATAACTTTATAATTATGTTTTTGCGCCAATTTTATACACTCTACGGTTTCAGTTAATGTTCCCACTTGATTTGGTTTTATAAGAATCGCATTAGCTGCTTTTTCTTTTAATCCAATGCGTAATCTATCTAAATTGGTTACAAATAAATCATCTCCTATTAAAAGCATTTCGCTTCCCAATTCCTTGTTTAATTCTCTCCACCCATCCCAATCATCCTCTGAAAGGCCATCCTCTATGGATATAATCGGAAATTTCCTAAACCACTCATAATAAAGATCAATTAGGGTGTGGCTGGAAAATACAGCCTTATCTAATTTAAAAATATATTTTTTAGTTTCTTTGTTATAAAGTTCAGATGACCCCACATCTGTACCCAGACCAATATCCTCCCCGGGCTTGTATCCGGCGTTTACAATGGCGGCTATTATCAGTTCTACTGCCTGAATACTGGAATAAATATTTGGCGCATACCCGCCCTCATTTCCCACATCCGTATCAAATCCGGCCTCACGCAGGACATGTCCTAATTCATGAAAAATTTCCGAACCCATGCGCACCTTCTCTGAAAATTTTATGTCCTTTAAAGGCAAAATCATAAATTCTTGAAAATCCAAATTGGTATCAGCGTGTTTTCCGCCGTTAAAAATATTAAAAGAGGGGGTTGGTATCTTATTTGGTTTTTTAAATTTATATATATTGGCAATATAGGCATACAACTCTTCGTTCTGATTTATTGCTGCTGCTCTAGCACATGCCAATGAAACAGAAAGAATCGCATTTGCCCCTAATTTCTTTTTGTTTTTAGTACCGTCTAATTTTATCATTTCCTTATCAATTTTTTCTTGGTTTGCAACGGAAACACCTTTTAACTTTTCAAAAATTTTAGTATTTACATTTTCCACTGCCCGCAAAACACCCTTTCCATTATAACGCTTCTTGTCTCCATCTCGAAGTTCCCACGCTTCATGCATTCCCGTAGAAGCCCCAGATGGCACACTTGCCTTAGTAATAACACCATTAGTCAAAATAATTTTTGTTTCTATCGTGGGGTTTCCCCGAGAATCCAAAATTTCTCTTGCCTTAATTTGTTTTATTTTACTCATAGATAAAAAATTTAAAAAATGATAACACGCTTGAATGTTAACATAAATTAAAATGCTATTATTTTTATAATATCGTCACTATTATATTGCCCATCTCCCACGCCATCGGGACCATAAGAACCGACAACAACCACATTGTGGCATCCTCCGCCCCCATTACACGGTTCATTGCTGGCATTAACACTGTAATCTGTATCAAAAAAATATTCATTTCCCCAAGAATCTAAAGGTACTTGCGCCATATATGGTCCAGACCAATTTGGAAAATTACCATCCGTTGCCTCAAGCCCTGCTCGAGGATCAGATAATCCATAAGCGCAGCCGTCGCTGCAAATTTCATTGCCGGCGGGACAACCTCCTGGTCGATCAGTACACACCACCTCAAAGGGCTGTAAACCGGGCCAATAACCCGTATCATTCGCCATAACCCCCATGGCGCGAAAAATTGTATCCACCTCATGTTCGGCTTTAGCAATTTTTGATTTTGTTTGAGCTACCCTTACGCCAACTACGGCCATCGTGGTTAAAAGTCCAATAATCGCAATAGTGACCAATAACTCAACCAAAGAGAAACCTTTCTGTAATTTTATAAATTTCATAAGTTTTTTACTATTTATAATTAAAACTGCATTTATTATTAATGCATTTACAATTTAATCCAGCTGAGGGATCCCACAGAGAAGCATCACAAGTTTTTTTTAATTTTGAAATTATATTTTCATTGTTTTGATTTTGGTTGGCACAAAACATCTGGCAGCTATTGGTGGAAATATATTTACTACAATCAATATCCGTGTCACACCTAAAATCAAGCTTATCGGTTGGTTCAATTTTTGGTAATTTTGATAAACCCAGAACACCGGGGCAATCGGCAAAATCACACTCCGGAGGAATACGATTCACGATAGAGCCATCTGTGCATACCCTCATATCCATACGACACTGATATTTTTCTTTAAAAACTTTCACAAAATCCAAAGAACTAGCCTGATCATCGGCATAATAAAAATAATAGCCTAAAGCGGCGCACACCACCGCAAAAAATATTACCACCAAGACTCCGGAGGTGGAATATATTTTATTAAAAAATTTTCCCTTAGCCCGAAGCTTTTCTATTCTTTTCTCAAAACTATCAACATCTTTTATGCCGGGTTCTTTTTGTAAAACTGAAACAATGGGCCCAGTAGCCTTGTTAATACTTTCTAAAATATCACCTTGTTTATGTTTTTTTTCTTTTAACATGTAAAATAAATCTTAAAACTAAAAATAATTTCTATCAATATTTTAAATTTTAGCTGTTATTCTTAGCTTTTCACTCTTAATTTTTAGTTTTTATAGAAATGTATAAAATAATTATCTGGTTACTATTTTTCTAAGTCCCGGCATTTTTTTCTTTCCCAAGAAAGCCAGGCTCGCTCCTCCGCCGGTTGATGCCCAATCTACAGCGTCAATCATTTTGGTTTTTTGCAAAGCCTCAATGGTTTCTCCTCCACCCACCACCCCAAAAGCTTTTCCGCGCGATCTGCCGGCAATCACATTAGCCATCGCCATAGTGCCGTGGTGGAAACCATTTTCCTCAAATAATCCCATTGGCCCGTTCCAAATAATTGTATTAGCTTTTTTTATAATATCGCTAAAAAGCTTTATGGTCTTTGGGCCAATGTCATAAATATAATCTCCTTTGTTTATATTTATAAGATCTTTCGCTACCGGGTTCTTGGCGCCCTTAACAGCGCTGATTACCACATCTACGGGCAGGACAATTTTTTTGTTTTTAAACTTTTGAGCAAATTTCAAACTCTCTTTATCGGTCAACGACTTTCCAATTTCAAAATCATGAATGCGAAAAAAATTATTAGCGAGCGCTCCTCCGACCAATATCTTGTCCGCTTTTCTGTAAAAAGCCTTAATTAAAGGAACTTTGGTTTTTATCTTATTTCCCCCAATTACTAATACAAAGGGTTTTTTAGCATCAAAAACCTTGCTTAAATTCAAAACCTCTTTTTCAAGCAAAAGACCAGCAAAGGCTGGCAAGTATTTTTGAATAGCGGACAGTGATGCATGGGCTCTATGAGATACGCCAAAAGCATCATTTACATAAACATCTCCGAGCTTGGCTAAATTTTTGGCTAAATTTTTGCTATTTTTTTCCTCTCCCGGCTCAAATCTAATATTTTCAAATGCCACAATGTCGCCGTTTTTCATATAACTCGCAACGCTACCGCCCTCAAAACCGGAAATATTTTTTATAATTTTTATATCCCTACACAACTCCTCCTCTAAAATATCTATTACCGGTCTAATTGATAAATCCTTCTTAAATTTTCCCTCGGGCCGGCCCAGGTGAGTAATTAAAATAATCTTACATTTTTTTTCAAGCAAAAATTCAATAGTGGGAAGCTGTCTTTTAATCTTGTAATCATTCAAGACTACCCCATTCTTGATTGGCACATTAAAATCAACTCTCAATACCACCCTTTTTCCCTCAATATTTTTAGCTTGTTTTATAGACTTTACTTTCATAAAAATAACAAATATTTACCTTTATAATAAAAACATATTTTATACACATTTCCTATATATTATACCACATATAAACATCAAAAACAAAATCATTCTTTAAAAATCATTGACAAAAAATATAAACTATGTTAATTTTTGAAATATAATAAAAATAACATCGGCTCATTAACAAAATAATTTTAAAAAAGGGGGGAAATTATGATTTTTGGGTTATTTGCAACATCTTTTATTTTTATTTTTTTTATGGGGTTTTTACTGGTAATTATGGGCCCTAATAATTTTTTTCAATTTTTGAGACAAATTCTTAAAGATAAAAAATGTATTGCTGTAATCATTCTTCTGTTCTTTTTTCTAACTCTTGGATTCAGGGCTGTAAAACTAAATGAGGAGGAAAAAGCAACACAACTCACCGTTCAAAAAACTGAAAAAACCATGATTAGTGATCCAAAACTGTTGACTTCCGCCACGGAAGAAAAAAAAATAGAACCCCCAAAGACCGATAAAATCGAGGGAGGGAAACCAATCGCATCAACTACAGAGACAAGTAATGGGGCGGTATCATTAATCGGCAAAAAAATTGCCGGCACCCATCCATTAAAAACCTTATCCAATCATAATAATGTTGCTTTTTCCTATTTTCAAAACTCGGATGTTCCAAATTGTAGATACACCACCCAACACACCATAGTTGAGTTTTCCTGGCGAAAAGAAGGTGAAATTCATTATCTGCCCGTATCCAAATTTAAGATTATAGAAAAAAAAGACGGTCCAAGTGTTCCGGTAGCTAAATTCAGATGGAAAGTCCGGGGAGAAGAGGGTGTTGATAAAGACATACCTAAAATAATGGAAGAAAATATTATTTATATAGAGATTACCGGACAATCTGGCTTTTGGCCTTTTGATCGTCAATACGCCGAAAACATTGAGGTGCTGAGCAGTAAAATCAGCCAAAAGTTAAAGGGGATGCGCACCCTAGAGCCTCTGAGGAACAGTTCAAACACAATTCTATCCAGCAACACATATTTCGATAGTTTTGGACGCGATAAAAACTTGATAAATGCTTATAGCAAGATACGATTTAATACTACTTTCGAAAACGGCATCACGCAGTTTTGTGTCATACCCTGCGGCAAACTAAAGGTTAAAATAGTAGACAATATCGCAACTCCGGTATTTAGGTCAAGGTGGGCGGTACTAACCGGAGAAGGAAGCACCGAAAAACCTATTACTAAAATATTAGAAGAAAATATTATTTTCTTTGAAGTTATCTGTACCCGCGATCAATGGCCGTTTCGCTATATCCCAAACGGAAAGTATAAAAAATTAACCGGGGAGATCAATGTTTTACTTTCTCAAAATTATTATTTAGAACAAATAAACCCAAACCAAGAAAATACGATTAATCCTCTCCAAAAATATTTTGACTCCGAAGAAGAAATGGTGAAATTTGTTCTAAAATTTGAAGAAAAAATAAAGTTTGAACTAAGGTTTCCGCTTAGTAAATTCCAGGTTGAATTCACAGAAGATAAGCATTCACCAATTATAGGATTTAATTTTAAAGAACACAAAGAAAACTGTACCATTAAAAAATCACTTATAGAAAAAGATTGTTTTAAAAAGAATATGGATAGTATTAAAATAATCTGCAACAAAAAGGACTGGCCTTTCTAGGTATATCAAAAACAAAAAACGGGAAAAATTCCCGTTTTTTTATTATAGCAAAATATAGATTTAAAAAGAGGTGTGTTTTTACACCTCTTTATCTTAGTTTTAAAAAAAGAAATTCAGAAAATCATTTCCAACCGTAAAAACCATCAAGGCAACCAATAACAATACTCCCGCCACATTCAAACACTTTTCAATGGTTTTATTTACCGGTCTGCTGATTACTCCCTCTATTGTGTAAATCAGCAAATGTCCGCCATCAAGAGCGGGAATAGGAAAAAGGTTAATAACCCCCAAACAAACACTAATAATAGCTATAAACCACAGAAATGACTTAAGTCCATATTTGGCTGTTTCAGCAGATGCTTTTGCAATCATAATCGGTCCACCCAAGTTATCCCTAGCAGATAATTCTCCAGTAACCATTTTTTTAATGCCAAGGAGATTTAATTTACCAACTTCATATGTGTCTTTAATTCCGGATTGAACTGATGATATAATCCCTAAGCGAACTGTCTCAACTTTAAAAACAACCCCCATAACCTTCATATCCATTTCTTTCCCAGTAATATTTTTACCTTTAACAATTTGTGGATTGATTCGCAAAATCAAACTTTCTTTATTCCTTTCTACTAAAACATCAATATCACCTTTGGCGCTATGCAGCTCTAATCTAATATCGTTAAAGGTGGAAATATTATTATCATTTATTTTTAAAATCCTATCTCCAATCTGCATGCCAACATCTTTTGCTGGACTATTTTCCGTAAATTCTACCACTATCGGATAAAAAACCTGTCTTTCAGAAGTCATATTGAGCCCAGAAAATATCACAATTGCCAATAAAAAATTAAATGTAACTCCCATAGCTACAATAATAAATTTTTTCCATAATTTCTGATAAACAAAAGACACGGCTATTTCTTCTTCGCTGCATATAAAGTTTGAGTCTTCTCCAAACATTTTTACATATCCGCCAAGCGGAACAAGAGAAAGACGGTACTCTGTTTCTCCAATTCTTTTCTTGAGTAATGCGGGACCAAAGCCAATCGAAAAAGCTTCTACTCTAACCCCAAATTTTTTAGCTGCTAAAAAGTGCCCCATTTCATGAACAAAAACCAAAACACCGATAACAATAATAAAATAAAACATTGCGTCCATTTCAAATCTCCTTGTTTTTATTAATCTTTATTGTAAATGTACTTGTTTTAATTTTAGATATTATCACAAAAAACAATATATGTCAAACCAAAAAATTATTTTTGTGCTATAATATGAATTGGGACTTATACGTTTAAAAACTTTATATTTACCACAAACAACCCCTTGCTCCCCCTAAAAATTTTTAAATAACATATTTAATATTAAATATGAAGAATACAAAACAAATCATCCTCGCTTCCAGCTCTCCGAGGCGCAGACAACTTTTAACTCAGGTTGGCCTAAAATTCAAAGTTGCAAAAAGCAATTATGAAGAAGATATGTCTCAAAAGATGAAACCAGCACAAATGGTAAAAACATTTTCTCTTGGCAAGGCGCGTGATGTAGCCCAAAGATATAAAAATGCCATTATTGTCGGTTCTGATACTATTGTCGTTTATAATAATAAAAAACTAGGAAAACCCAAATCCCCCGCCGAAGCTAAAAAGATGCTAAAAATGCTCTCCAATAAAGCCCATACTGTCTTGACCGGGATTACTGTCATCAATTCTAAAACCGGTAAAACTATTACCGATTATGAAGCCACTAAAGTATATTTTAAAAAATTAACTCCTTCTGAGATTAATAACTATGTAAAATCGGGTGAACCATTAGACAAAGCCGGTTCATACGGAATTCAGGAACTAGGCGCTACTATTATCAAAAAAATAGACGGGGATTATTTTACAGTAGTCGGATTGCCATTAGTTAAATTGACTAAGATATTAAAAAAATTTGGAATAAAAGTGTTGTAAATATTCTCTATTTTTTCGGAATATCATTCTTTCTAAAATAAATTTTTTATAATTTGCTATTAATCTTTTCCAATATTTCTTTGATAAACTCATCTTTCCCAATCTCCCGTATATCCTCCGCTCCCCTATCCCGGACATTCAATTTTTCTGATTCCATTTCCCTGTCTCCAATTACCAGCATATATGGCACTTTTTCTGCAACTGCCTTGCGTATTTTATTTCCCACTGTTTCATCCGAAAAATCAACCTCCACTCTAATGCCGGCCCCCATTAATTCTTGTGCTTGTTTAGTGCAATATTCAACATGTTTAGCGCTCACTGCGACTAATTTTACTTGCACAGGTGAAAGCCAAACAGGAAAAGCTCCGGCATAGTGTTCAATTAAGTAAGCAAGGGTTCTTTCATAACAGCCAAGAGAGGTGCGGTGAATAACCACCGGCTCTGCCTCTTTTCCGTTACTATCTGTATATTTAAGGCCAAATCTGCCGGACATGGCAAAGTCAACCTGTACCGTAATAATCGTGTCCTCCTTGCCATTTACATTTTTGTACTGAACATCCAGCTTTGGTCCATAAAAAGCAGCTTCTCCGTCAGCTTCTGTGTATTCCACCCCCGCTTTATCTAATATTTTTTTCATGGATTCCTGGGTTTTATTCCATGCTTCGGGATTGTTTACATATTTTCCTTTTTTATTTTCTCTATCCCACTTAGAAAAACGGTAAGTATAGTTATTTAATCCAAGAGTTTTTAATATATATTCAATCAAATTCAAAACTCCTAAAATTTCTTCTTCCACTTGATCTGCCCGGCATATCAAATGCCCCTCAGAGATAGTAAACTGCCTGACACGAATCAGCCCAGACAGCTCGCCGGATAGCTCATTTCTAAAAAGTGTAGAAGTTTCAGAATATCTAATCGGCAATTCCTTGTAGGATCTTGGCTTAGCTTGAAAAATACAAAACTGATGAGGGCAGGTCATGGGACGCAGGGCATAAGGACTTTCGTCCGCCTCTGTAATAAACATATCATCCTTGTAGTGCGCCCAATGTCCGCTTATTTCATAAAGCTGTTTTGACCCAAGACTGGAAGTATAAGTTTTTTGATATCCTCTTTTTCTTTCTTCATCTTCCACCCAGCGCTCTAAAATTTGTCTAATAATGGCTCCCTTTGGTGCAAAAAGAGGTAATCCCTTTCCAACTCTTTCATCAATGTAAAACAAATCTAACTCCCTACCCAATTTTCGATGATCTCTTTTTTCCGCCTCTGTCTGTACTGTTAAATAATATTCTAGTTTTTCTTTAGTTTCAAAAGCAACTCCATAAATTCTGGTTAACATTTTATTTTTTTCATCCCCTCGCCAATAAGCTCCGGCTATTTTTGTTAGTTTAAAAACATCCAATTTTATTTTACCCGTAGAACCCAAATGCTTACCGATGCACAGATCACCAAAATTACCGCTCCAATAATAAGAAACGTTCTTTTTTCCATCTTTCTTTAAATCTTCCAAAATATCTATTTTATAATTTGCTTTTCTCTCTTTTTCAAATTCTATTGCTTTCTCAATTCCCAACTCTCGTTTTTCAAATTCTAAATTCTGCTTGATTATATGTTTCATTTTTTTCTCAATTTTTTTCAAGTCATCTTCTCCGATTTTTACATCCCCAAAATCAAAATCATAATAAAATCCGTTTTCAATTGCCGGACCAATAGCAAATTTAACATCCGGCCACAACTCTTGAACAGCGGCCGCTAAAACATGGGCGCATGAATGCCTCATAATTTCTAGTTCTTCATTTAATTTTTCTTCTTTAGTTAACATAAATTTAAATTATTATTAATTATTAAAAAATCCCGTCCCAGTGTATAAAAAATATTTTATACACTGGGACGGGATTTATAATCTCGCGGTTCCACCCAGTTTCCCGCTTAAAATAATAAGCGGACTCTTTTATAAATTTTATTAGTTTAGTTTCAATTTTTATATTGAAATCCCAATTTGGGACCGTGGTTGGTAGTCACGGCAATCACCCTTAAAATTTATTATATCTTATATATATCTCATTTTTAAAAATTTGTCAATCATCAAAAATTCGCATAATTAAAATTCGCATTATTTTTACTTTTTGATTTCTATATCTATCTTATCAACTAATTTTGGTACTTTTTTAATAAACTTAGGATAAAATTCTATCTCAAACCCGGCAATCTCCGGCATATCTCCCAGGTAAGTTTCTAACTGTTCTTTATTTAAACCCAATATTTTTTCAACATCTATAATGTTTGAATCTCCCTTTAAACTTATCTTTCCCTCAAAAGCAGCATTGACTGAGGCAACTCCGGCTGAATTATTATAGTTATCCAAAGAATAAATAATATTATTTTCATCAAAATTGAGTAACTCTTTGTTTTCCGGCAAAGAAGAAATAAATTTGTTTTTAGCAAGCTTTGAAGCTGTTTCATCGTCAAAAGCCACAACCATCACATCGGCCTTCATGGAAATATTAAAACTATCTTTTTCTTCATTTATCTTTCCATCTGCGTTGCTCTTTATGGATTGTTCATCAATTTTAAAAATCACCTGATCATAATCTTTATAAATATCGTTTACTTTTGATTTTACAGAAGATAGGAGCTGTTGTTTTAAATCCATTTCACCTTTTTCAATATCGGTTTCGTCTATATATTTTTTTACTTTTTGACGATAAACAATATCTGTATTGTTTTTGGCGTAAATTTTGTCCTGAAGTCCTGCCCAAAGTCCAGGAATAGTAAAAGTGGTTGGACCAGTAGCCATCTCCGGTTTGGCCTCATCGGCATAAATCTCCACATCTTTCAAACCGCCAACTGGAACATTTACGGTTTCTTTTAATCTGAATAGTTTACCATCAGAAGAAATTAGTCTAGTGGTAGCCACCAATGGCTGATTTTTATTATAATCATTAATAATATCTATTTTGCCAACTACCTCTTTGCCGATAACATTTGAACCGGATGCTTGATATTCTTTTTTATCTTCTATCGTAATTTGGCGGACAATGCCCGGAACACCCATGGCAGAAACCGAATCTGCATTTTCGGAGTCATAAATATCAAAAATCAAATTATTACTAACTCTTTCTTGATTTGGAATCAGGGTAATTGTAACCCTAGTAAAAGAAAAATAAAATATTACTGCTAGCAGCACAACCGTAAGCACAACAAAGCTTAAAGCGATCTTGCGATACATGCCCACCGAACGACCACCACCCAAATTATCTATAATAGCTTCTTCAATTTTTTCAATATTCTCTTTTTCCTTTTTTTCCGTTAACATTTCTTGTTTTTGACTGCGCGGGGCTAAAATACTTTTCATTTCATCACCCCTTAATACCAACTCTTCTTTTTTATCATCATTATGAACCATGATTCTGTCTTTATTTTTACTCCTTAAAAAATTATTATTCATTTTTTCTTCTTCTTGATTTTTCTTTTCTTCGGCTAAAACTTTTTCTCGGTCAGCTTTTATACCCTCAATCTTTTCCATAGTAATCAATGGTTCGTCTGTTTTAATTTCTGGAATTAGTTCTTTTTTTGGTTCTTTTTCAATCTTTATTTCTTCTTTTGCTTTTTTAACTATTGGCTCGTTAATGTTTTTTTTAATAACTGTGGATGGAATTTTATTTACCGTTCTCTTTTTTGTTTTTTTTGCAAACACTTTTTTAACTGGAGATTTCTTCAATTTGCTTTTTGTTTTTTGAGGAATATTAACTTTAACAGATTTCCGAGTTACCGGCTTCACTGTTTTCTTTTTAGCGCTTATCTTTTTATTGGTGGCTATTTTTTTTACAACCCCTTTTTCAACCTCTGCTTCTACACTCTGAACATTGGGGGTCTTAGAAGTGTTTTTTTTCTCCACAGACATAATATAAAATAAAATTAATTTCAAAAAGTATATAATCTATTCATATTAATACTATAACAAAATTTCTATTTTTTGTCTAATAAACAAAAAAGGTAAAAAAAAATAACCCTAAAACATATTCCCATAATTCTACCAAAAATAAAAAAGCCGCTAATCATAAAATTAACGATTTCTCAACACAAAAGCATTTTAATGTTTTATTCCTCTTTTATGGTTATTACTCCCCGAAAATCTTCTGTTAACTTTTTTATTAATTCCATGTCATTATTTACTTGGTATGCCGTTTTGATAATCCGTGATTTACCATCCACGGTTATCCTGAAAAGAACCATATCCCCTCCTGGATACTGTATAAATACACCTTTTAATCTTTCTAGTATTTCCTGATTTGCTTCTTGATTAAAAATAATTCTCAGGGGATTTGTTACATTTTTTGAGGTTATACTTTGAGAATTTTGATTTTTAAATCTGGCAACTATGCGTTCTGCCTTCTCTAATATGAGTTCTTCAACAGTATTTGCCAAAACCTTAATTTCATTATCCTTATTAGATATCTTTCCGTTGATAATTACAAATTTTCCCTCTTTCCATACTTCACTATCCCGATCCAAGAGACGAGGAAAAACCAAAATTTCAGTATTATTATATTCATCTTCAATTTTTACAAAAAGCATTGCCTTGTTGGTGCGAGTAATAATTTTTTTAACCGTAGTAATGATTCCAGCAATATTTACCTGATGCTCAATGTATTTATGCAATCGGTGTAATGAAATAGTATGATCTTCCGTGTACTTTCTAAAATCAGAAAAGGGGTGTTCTGTAATATAAAGACCTAAAAGCTCCTTCTCCCAGGTCAATTTTACCTGCCTGTTGGCCGGGTCATAATAATCCATTTTAACCATATTCCTTATATTGAGCTCTGGCACATCTGCAAACAAGCTCTCTTGTTTGCTGCTTATAGACCTTACTACTTCCTTGTTGTAGCTTATCATGTTTTCCACATTCCCAAGCATGTGCCCCCTTTCACCAAAACTGTCAAAACCACCACTTTTAATCAAACTTTCCAGAGATTTCTTGTTCAAATCTTTATCAGTTATCCGCTCTAATAAATCATTCAAATCCTTATAAGGACCTCCGCTTTTTCTTTCTTCTATTAAAACTTTAGAAATATTTTCTCCAATATTCTTAACTGCGTGCAAACCAAAACGAATAGTTTTGGTATCTTCGTCTTTTTTAGCGGTTTGGTTTTTTTCCGTACCAGAAGTAACCACCGTAAAAGTTTCAAAAGACTGGTTCACATCCGGCGGCATAACCTCAATTCCCATACGACGGCATTCTTCAATTTCGATTGCGATTCTATCTATATTTTGCTGATCCGCAGTCAAAAGAGCTGCCATAAACTCGGTCGGCCAATGCGCCTTGAGATATGCGGTCTGATAACCAATTAATGCATAACACGCGGCATGAGAACGATTAAAACCATAACCAGCAAATGGTTCGATAAATGAAAATATTTTTTCGGCTAAATCTTTAGAAATATTATTATTCACGCACCCATCTATAAATTTCTTTTTTTGTTTAGCAAGAAGCGACACTATTTTCTTGCCCATAGCCTTTCTTAAAACATCAGCTTCACCTTTGGTAAATCCGGCTAAATCCCTGGATATTTGCATAACTTGCTCTTGATAAATAGCCACGCCATAAGTTTTTTTAAGTATTGGTTCCAATTTTGGGTGCAGATATGTCAATTTTTTAGTACCATTTTTACCACCAATATAATCTGGTATCCACTCCATTGGTCCCGGCCTATAAAGCGCAACCATAGCGATAATATCTTCAAACTCCGTTGATTTTAGCTCTCGCAAATATCTCTTCATTCCACTGGATTCAAATTGAAAAACTCCGGTAGTTTCCCCTTTTTGAAATAATTCATATGTTTCCTTATTGTCCAGGGGAATCTTATTAATATCTATTTCTATTCCGCGGGTTTTTTTAATAATTTTAATAGCAGACTCGATGATAGTTAAATTCTTAAGACCTAAAAAATCCATTTTTAAAAGACCCAAATCTTCTACTGGGTGCAAGGAATATTGCGATACAATTGTTTTGTCGCCAGAAGATGCGAACTGCACCGGCACATTCTCGGTTAGCTGATCTTTTGTAATCAAAACTCCGCAAGCATGAGTAGAAGAGTGCCTGGCAACACCCTCAAGTCTCAATGCATGATCAATTACCCTTTTGGCCTCCGGCTCCTTTTTGTACATTGAGCTGAATTCGTCCACCGTATCTAGTGCTTCTTGGATACTGGTAAACATGGGAATTGCTTTGGAAAGTTTGTCGCAATACTCATAAGGCACACCCAGCGCCCTACCCACATCCTTTACCGCAGCGCGCGCGGCCATGGTGCCGAAAGTGATAATTTGCGCGACATGATCTTTACCGTATTTCTCCTCTACATAGGATATTACTTCATCTCGACGAATATCAGCAAAATCTAAATCAATATCGGGCATAGAAACTCGATCGGGATTTAAAAAACGTTCAAAAAGCAAATCATATTCAATGGGGTCCAGATTGGTAATACCGGTCAAATAGCACACCAGGGACCCGGCAGCGCTGCCGCGACCGGGACCAACCACTATCTTTCGATTTTTAGCCCAATTCACAAAATCAGCTACAATCAAAAAATAAGAAGGCCACCCCATTTTATCAATTACCGATAATTCATAATCCATTCTCTCTTTATATTGCACATCTATCTGTTCGTATGTTTTGCCAAATCTTTTTACCATTCCATCTTCGCACAATTTACGAAAGTAACTACTTTCAGTAAACCCGCTTGGTACTTCAAAATAGGGCAATTGCACATTTCCAAGTTCAATCTCCACATCGCACATATCGGCAATTTTTATTGAATTTTCTATTGCTTCCGGCACATCCATAAAACTTTCTATCATCTCTGCGGTAGGTCTCACAGAAAAATCACTTTCCATCATGTTCATTCTATCTTTATCATCCACCTTTTTTTTGTTTTGCAAGCACAAGAGTATATCCTGTGAATCAGCATCTTCTTTTTTTAAATAATGAGAATCATTGGTGGCAACCAAAGGAACATTGAGCTCGCGAGAAAATTCAATTAATTTTTCATTAACCAAATCCTGCCCTCTTAAATTCGGGTGGTGCTGAATTTCTAAATAAAAATTATTCTGCCCGAATAAATTATTATATTCAAGTATTCGCGTTCTCGCCTGATCCAATTTATTAGAGCGAATCAAAACCGGAATCTCGCCACCCAAACAGGCTGTACAGGCAATCAAACCATTGTGGTGTTTTTGCAAAACCTCCCAATCAATTCTTGGCTTATAATAAAAACCCTCCAAATGAGCAATGGAGACAAGTTTGATTAAATTTTTATAACCGATATTGTTTTTAGCCAAGAGTAAAAGATGATAACTCCTTCGTTCATCATCTCGACTAACTTTATCATGTCTGGATCCTGGCGCAAGATATGTTTCTACGCCAATAATCGGCTTGATTCCCGCCTTCTTACATTTTTCATAAAACTCAATAACGCCATACATGGTGCCATGATCGGAAATAGCCACAGCCGGAGAACCCTGTTCCTTGGCGAAATCAATCAACTCATCCAATTTGGTCAAGCCGTCTAATAAAGAATAATGGGTATGCACATGCAAATGCACAAATTTCTGCATATATATTCAATTAACATGCAACAATCAACATGCAATAATTAACTTATTATTAATATGTTAATAATAATACAATTAGTCCCGATTTTCAATTGACAAAAATTATTAAACATGCTAATCTCTACTATTCTTTAACAATTTTCATTCTCCTCCACACTTGTCATTCTGAATTCGATTCAGAATCCACACAATAAAACACAATCAAAATTCCATAGATTCTGAATCAGGTTCAGAATGACACAAAATTTCTATTAAGATGCTGTCTGTTTTATTTCTTAAGAAAAAAAACGAAAACAAATGCGAAAATTAATCACGCAAAAATAGGGGGTAAAAATTATGAAAAAATTTTGGGAATTTATTAAAAAATGGATAAAAAGATATTATGTATATATTATACCTATAATAATCGGTATTTTGGCACCAAACCTTTTCTTTAAAATTGAGAACGGTTCACACTTTATGGTCTTATTATTTTCCCTAATATCACATTAACAGTAGAAATTTTTATTTTTTTTATATTGCGTCAAATAAAGAATGCGAAAGAAAAGAAACCACTATCAGATAAATAAAAAACGATCAAGACTCACGCAACCATCGATAAAATATCGATGGTTTTTAAATTTGACAATCACTTTTTTTTCTGCCAAAATACAAGCAAATCGTTGTTTAACAACCAAAACACAAAACGAAATCCGCCGTCGCTTGATAGTTATGGCGAGACAAGGGAGGAAAAATGACTGAGCACACAAAGTTGGAAAAACTCGTATTTGCGCATCCAAGATGGAAAGCACTATCCACTATTGCCAAAAAACAAATAGAGGATATTAACAAATCCTCAAAAAATGAACTTAAAAAAACCAAAGAAAAAAAAGCGCTAGCACAAGTTCTAAAAAAACAAAGACAAGAAATATTAGATAGTATTTGCGAAGAAATTGTTGCGCAGCTTAGCGATCAGGAATTAATGCAAAGCGTTCTGGATATTTACAGCCAAACCGTGGAAGAATACACTCAAAATCCGCATACTCAATACATTACCGATGATCTGGCCAAATTCATGCTTGACCCGCGAATCCATAATAATGCGCGCGTTTTGGATATTGGCTGCGGACCCGGCAGGGACAGCTTTTTTATGTTCTATAATCACTTAAAATTCCGCGAAATATTTATGGAAAGAAAAGACGGTGAAGGTAAAACAACTTTGGAAAAATTCGGCGTACCGCGCAAAAAATTCAAAACTATCGGCATAGACGGTTCTCCGGAAATGATAAAAATTGCAAATAAAAAAGCCGCTTTGCTCCGAATAAGATTTTCCACCACGGATCAGCCGTTTTTTATCTGTAAAGATATTCATAATATTAAATTTAATTATCCAACCGAATTCGATGCTGTCTGGGCTTGTGCTTCCCTTTTTACCCACACACCGCGCAACTTAATAGAACCGGCAATTGAATCTATTGTTAATTTAATGAAAACAAACGGAATTTTCTTTTTGAGCTATACACATGGCGCCAATAAACCCTATAACAAATTATTACTCTCTTCTACTGGAAGAATAAAATGGTTTTCTCAGCCCAACCCCGAAGAAATCGTAAGTATTGCCCAAAAATACGGCTTAATCCAAATTGAAGATTCAAAATTCGATGATTACCGAAAAGGAAAAGATATTAAAAAAGACATGTTCGTTTCCCACTTTTTCCAAAAAACAAGATAACAAAAATCAAAAAACCGTCTTACAAAAGACGGTTTTTAAAATAATGCTATGTTGCTTGCCACTTGTTACTTATTATTAACTTTACTCATAATTTCTCTTAATTCATCATCTGAATAAAAGTGAATAATGATCTGACCGGCTCCCTTAGCTTTTCTTTTCACCTCTGCTTTAGCGCCGAAAAATTCCCTGAGAGCAAATTCCTTGTCTTTGTCCTGGTAATTGATCTGAATTTTGGCGCGCTTTGTACCGCCCATTTGGCGGGCTTCTCCGCTAGTATCCTGAACCGACAAACCGCCATGCAATATTTTTCTAAAAAGACTCATTTGTTTAGTTTCTGAATCTAAGCCGATTAAATATTTAGCGTGTCCTTCTGTAATTTTTCCCTCTATCAATGCTAGTTTAATTTCTGCCGGAAGCCCAAGCATTCGGATGGTGTTAGCCACGGATGACCTGGATTTACCCATTTGTTTAGCCACTTCGTCTTGGGTTAACTGAAATTTATCCATTAATTCTTTATATGCCCCCCCCAAATCAATCGGATTCAAGTTTTCTCTTTGGATATTTTCAATTAAGGCTACTTCTAGCTTTTCCTTATCATCTGCATCTCGCACAATTACCGGTAATTTAGTAAGTCCGGCCATTTTTGAGGCGCGCAAACGGCGCTCTCCGGCAATCAATTCATATTTATTCCCTTTGCGGCTAACGATCAAGGGTTGAATTACGCCATATTCCTTAATTGATGCCACTAATTCATCCAGCCTGGCATCTACAAATCTCTTTCGAGGTTGCAAGGGGTTGGTTTCAATATCACTAATACTCACTCTAAAAATCTTATTTTTATCATCACTAGATACTGCCATGTTGCCATTTTGCACAGGAACTGATTGTTTATTTGGAATCAGAGACCCGAGCCCCCTCCCTAATCCACTATTGTTATTCATATATTTTTATAATTAAAATTAATTAATTTAATAAACAACAAATCACAAATATTAAATTCTAAATAAATCTCAAAAATCAAATCTTAAATTCAAAACTTATGTATGTAGAACTTACGCATTTGGACGTAAAAGATGTCGAACATCTGCGAATTTTGTTTAATATTTATACTTAATTCATTTCTACGCGCTAATATTAAAATTTAAAGTGATATGCGTAGATGTCCGACATCTCAATGAATGAAAAACAAGGTCAAACGCGCAAATCCTGGTATGTTTGAAATTTTGGTAATTGTAATTTTGAATTTATTTGTTATTTGTGATTTAATATTTGTAATTTTAACTTGTTTCTTCTTCTAATCCTATTATTTCTTGAGCCAATTTATTATATGCTTTTCCCCCTTTTGATCTTGGATCATAATGAAGTATTGACCGCCCGAAAGAAGGCGCCTCTGCAAGCCTGACAGCCCTCGGAATAACAGAACGAAACACTCTATTTGGAAAATATCGATAAAGTTCGGTCATTACCGAACCGGAAAGCTTGTTTCTTTTATCAAACATGGTAATTACCGCGCCCATAATCCCCAGACTCGGCTTTAAACCGTTTTGTACCAACGAAATAGTTTCAAGCAATTGACTAAGGCCCTCTAGAGCATAATACTCGCTTTGAATCGGAATCAATATCTCGTCTGCGGCCACCAAACTATTTACTGTAATAAGCCCGAGAGACGGCGGACCGTCAACTATGATATAATCATACTCATCCCTAATGTCTTCCAATACTTTTTGCAAACGAAACTCTCTATCCTCCATGTTAACAAGCTCAATTCCTGCTCCGGCCAAAGCAATAGTAGAAGGCGCTACAGAAAAACGATCCTGCAGGGTGTGTTTAATTATTGAATAAATAGGTTTTTGACCAATAATAGCTTCATATATTCCATATGGCAAATTTTTGTGATCAATCCCGATTCCAGAGGTAGCATTGGCTTGTGGATCCACATCTACAAGGAGAACATCTTTCCCATGATGCGCCAAATAAGACCCTAAATTTACGGCCGTAGTGGTTTTTCCCACCCCCCCTTTTTGATTAACAATAGAAATTATTTTTCCCATACGATGCAATAAAAAATTAAAAGTTTATAAAGTTGAAAGTTTATAATAAATAGAAATTTTGAAAAAATTTTTTCTAGGTTTTTAACTTTACGGACTTTCTACTTTTAACTAATACTAATTATAACCCAAAAAATAACCTTTGACAATTTTTAAAATATACGCTAATATAATTTTAAGAAATACTGATAAATGTGGGGTCGGACCACTATTTTAGGAGTCCGACCCCCACATTTACTTAAATTAGCCGATGTGGTGAAACTGGTAAACACGCACGACTCAAACTCGTGTGCCTCACGGCTTGTGGGTCCGAGTCCCACCATCGGCACAATAAAAACAACTGGCTTTTGCCGGTTGTTTTTATTGTAATGATGACTGGGTAAAAACCCGCCATGAGCAATATGAAGCATAGTAGAATATATTCAAAAGCCACAACCTAAATAAACAGTAAAAGATAACCACATGATCGGGATGTCCGCCATATGTGTGTACACACCATCTTTATTCACATTGACATTCTTAATAAAACATGTTAACATAATTCAATATTTTAAATAAGATTTCTTTAACAAAAGGGAGAGATATAATGAACAAATTTTTTACTAAGTGGAAAGCCTTTTTTTGCGGAAGCGATGATTTGACCCACGAGGAAGTAAAAAGATATTTCAATTTTACTTTAAGCAATTTAAGCAGTATTCTAATTATCATCAGTCTTATCATTATTCTTAATTCTTTTTTAGCCGCTCTTTTTTTAGGGCTTGGTATTTATCTGGTAATCTTTACTATTTTCAGCAATGAATATTACAATTTTATGATATTTTATTCTTTGCGATCTATTGAAAAAAACACCCTCAATACTGATAAAAAAATAAACGCTTTACAAAAAGCAATTGCCAGAAAAAACAGAAGGAATAGCTTTAGAAAAAGAAGGTAAAACAATCTAAATCAGTGAAAAAATTCACTGATTTTTTATTTTAAAACACTAAACCATTAAGGATTATTAAAAATTGGAAATTAAAAACAAGAAAAGCCTGAAAGGCTTTTTGAAGTCTCCGCCTGAGGCGGACACAGCGCCTTTCCATGCCCGCCTCAGGCGGGGGCGTGGTGAATAATGGAATAATAATAAAAAAATAATCCCCCTTCGGGAGATCCCCCACAAGATGAAGCCATATAACAGATATGGGGTTAGGGGGAAAATTCCTATACGATTAAAAAATTATCTAAAGTGTGGTATAATATATATAATTAGAAACCAAAAACCTAGAATCGCTTTGCAATATTTTTTTAAAAAATTATGCCAACCACAGACAAACAACTTATCACCGAAAAACAAGCTTTAGATATTTTTTTCAATCTTTTGAACAGCTCGTATTCTGAACTTTTTTATGATTTTAACAAACACCTAGATCAGTTTCACGACCTTGATATTCAAAATGAAAAAATTGCTAAAATGTCTTTTTTACTAATGCTGGCCGTATTGGAAATAGAGTGTACCCGCAATATCCATTCTGAGCAGCTTGCTAATAAAATGTATCATTATTTCTTGGAAAATATTCTAAAAACGCTTGAAGATAAATTTAATGAAATTCAGGCGGAGAGATACCGGGATATTATTCATAATGAGCTGGCGGACTACAAGCAAAAATATCACGAATCGCTGGAGCACAATAAACGAAACCCTTGCTATAGTCTTCTGGAAAATGTCATTGATAAACATCTACATATCTGTTTTGAAAACCACACCAGTAAAATCTACCTTGAAAACACCAACACCATAAATCCTATCATTACCAAGCTATCAAGTGATTTTCTAACTGATTCTATTTATATTTCTAAAAAAATATTTACAGAATATGAGGTGGGTTAACCAAAAATACATGAGCCAATAAAAGATATAATAAAAAACGCATCAATTTATTTACTGATGCGTTTTTTAAAGTCTAAAATTATATTATCATTCAACTTTTTTCCAAAAAATAAAATACAAATAAGCGCCGCCGGCAACCAGAAACAATATCTTCAAGTTAGCCGCGAAAACAATCGCTAAGGAAAAAACTATTACCCGAGCAATCGCTACCGGTATTTCGCGGAACGCGAAAAAAACAGTGGCTTTTTCCTTTTGCGAAATTCTATAAAAGAAAGAATAATAAGGCACTGAAAATACTACATAAAATATTCCGGAAAAAAATGTCAAAATATAAAAAGCCGGCTCATTGTCAAAAATAAACCTGAAAACCCAAACCATGGCTATGAAAACTACGCTATAACGCATCATGCTTGATTTATCTTTCTTATCGGATAGTTTACCGATTGCAAAAGTAAAAAAAGCCGAACTGAGCGCTAATAAAGTACCGATCATACCAACGGACGCCACATTGATCAAGCTGACATAAACAAAAATCGGCCAAATTACGCCCTCTATTTCTTCGCCGATATTGCTAAAAATCTCTGCCTTAAAAAATTTTCTATATTTTTTATAAAGATTAATCCCCTCTCCAAATTTAAATTCATATTTTATGCCCGGAATCTGAGTATACAAAATCGGAATAAAATCAATTGCAAATAAAATAATAGCGGTTAAATATAAAACTTTAAAATTTGAATTTAAAATAATCAACCCTCCGATCAAGGGTCCAAACATGGCGACAACTTGCGGAATAGCCAATAATTTACCTGTTTCCCTTCCCAATTTCCGCTCCTGTGCAAACCCGGAAAACAAAACATGCAGAGGGATAAAATAAAAAGCGGCCTGCAAGCCGTCTATAAAAGCCAAAATATACAAAGGAAAATTAATATCTTGCAAATAATATAAAATACCTAAAAACAATAACAAAATCGGAAAACGAATAATAAATATTTTTTTAATGCTAATAAACTTTTCCAAAAATATAACTAAAAAAGCCCCCAAACAAATTACCGAATTCTGAATAATGTAATAAACAAAAACCTGCGGCAAAGAAAAACCCAATTTCAAAAAATAAATCGGGATAAAAATACCTATCAATGACCACCCCAAACCCTCAATTGAATTCATCACATGCAGCCTGAGCATGTTTTGTTTCAGATTTAAAAATTTTATCAGCATAAATCTAATAATTTACTTAAATCGCAAACCGCCGTACAAATAACAGAATCGGCGGCGCCGTAATAAATCCGCAGTTTGTCGCCGACAACCACCGCGCCGCAGCAAAAAACCACATGTGGCATAATATGTTTCTTTTCCGCCTCTTGTAAATATTTATTCAATTCTTTTTTGTCATTTTCTCCTCTTCTTTTAATCCAATCGGCAAAACATCAACTATGCCATAGGTTTCATATGATTCCCTGGGACTAAAAACCGGCTTATCCGATCTATACAAAATTTTCCTGGGATTTTTCGCGTCCAATAAAAGCACTCCGATTTGGTAACAATTTTTACGGTTAACGCCATGATAAAGAACAAGCCACCCCTTTTTGGTTTTAATTGGCGGCGGACCCATTTCTACAAATACATTATCAAAATAATCCCCTTTTCTTGGCGTCAAAAATGGTTTTTGATCACCCGTCCATTTTATTCCATTATCAGAAGCTGCGAACCAAATTCTCTGTTCCCCAAATAACATCAAAAAACCACCATTAATCTTCTCGGGAAATATTCCACCAGACTTTGACCATTCAACATCTCTTGACCTAATAAATGGTTCTCCTTTTTCGTTGAATTCTATATAGACACCGCCGGCTTTTTCAAAACTCCAATCACAAAAAGCAGGTCCATATTTATTCCATTTTTTCAAATCCCTGGATATGGCTATGCTCAACCTAGGTGTTATACCATCATAGGCCCCATAAACCATATAGAATATATCTCCTATTTTCGTAATTCGCGGATCTTCTAATCCCCTTTTCTCCCCTTCTTCATCTCCCAGAAGCAATGGCCCATCATATCTTTGGAAGTTCTCTCCGTCATCAGACACGGCATATCCTATTGCTGATTTCCAATGTTTCCCACCATTCACGGATCGATAAAATAAATGATACCGACCGCCACAATAAATAACTCCGGGATTATATAATTTTAAACTCTCCCAATCGTGTTTCGGATCGGGCTTTAAAATTGGATTTAATCTAGAGCGTATAAATAAATTTTTATTCATTTTTTATGTATTTTAATTTTCCTCTAATTCCTTTATTTTTTCTTTTAACTCCTTATTATCGGGATTTAGGGCTGAAACTTTTTTAAAAAAATACAAAGCTTCCTGCTTTTCTCCTGTTTGTTCAAAGCTAAGCCCAAGACCATACAGGGCATTGGCGTGTATTGGAGACACGGTTATTACTTGACGAAAACTATTTATTGCCCCTCGAAAGTCTCCCAAATTATAATAAGCTCTTCCTAATTCATAATAAATATCAGCTCTGGAATTATTTTCGGATAATTCTTCCAAAATCATTAATGCTTCTTTTTCCTGACCGGCGCCGATATAGCTTTTGGCTAGATTAAACTCTGCTTCTAGATAATTACTTTTTAAACCCTTAGCCTTCTCTAGTATTAAAATAGCTTCTTCGGGATTGTTGTTTATTAGCAGCTTTCCGAGTTCCAACGCTAATACCGGATTACTCGGTTCAAGTTCGCTCGCTTTTTTAAACATCTGGATTGCAAGCTCCTGATAGGAATAAGAATATTCTCCGATTTGCCTATAAATCATGGCTAGTGTTTCATATGGCACAACATAATACGGAGCTAATTCAATGGCGCGGCCGGCAAAAAAAATACTTTTTTTAAAATGACCGCCTGCTAATTCTAAGTCTCTTTTATTATCTTCTTTTTTAAATTCTCTCAGGGCAATTCCTGCGTGGTATTTGGCTAAATCAGCCGGATAATTATATCTGTAGGTATTTAAAATAATTGCCCTATTCATACTGTCTTCTGTGTGCATCTGAAAATAAATATCAGCTGCATAATATTTCACAGCGTATCCAAGCAACACGAACCAGGCAAAAAACGAGATTAATATTATTATTTTAATTATTGCGTTTTTAACCTTCTCTGATGCGCGCGGCAGGCGTAATTCATAATTCTTTATTTTTAATTGACCGACATTTAATCCAAAGAATAGCCAAAACAAGAACAATAAATTAATGTTCACCGAATAAACAAACTGTCCCAAAAACAAAACCAAAAAGGGAATTCCGGTAATAAAAAACAGGCAAATATTATTATTTTTTTTATTTCTTAAAAATTTTACCGCCGCATAAATCCAAAAAGTAAAAATAAACAAATATGACAACAAACCAAAAATACCCAAAGATATAAACAAATTCAAAATATGTGAAGCGGTCTTGTTGAATCTAATATGCCAAAAGGGGGAATTATTCATCTCGGCATTACGGAGATCTGAAAAAATATATTTAAAATTTTCCAGCCCCACACCCAAAAATAAATCCCTGCCTCTCATTTTTTTTGCAATATCCAGGGTGTTACCTATGTCTAATTGTAATTTTTGAGAAACCCGCTCCTTTGTGCTATATCCATTTAAATTATAAAAATTAAAAAATATAAACACACAAGATACAAAAAAAAGAGACAAGATTAATATTTTATAACTATTATTCTTAAAAAATATTCTAAAATTAAAAAATATTTTTTTTGCTTTTTTTAATTCTTTTTCTTTTTGTTCAATTTCCTGTGTCGTTTCGGACCGCAACCCAAATCCCCTTGTTATAAAATCAAAAATTAATATTAAAATCAGTCCAAACGAAAAACACCACCATGCCGGCAAAAAATTAATAAAGATTAAAAATAAAAATGAAACCACCAATAATGATTTCATTAAAAACATTTGCGGGTATTTTTTAAACATCTGCTTGTTTTTACCGCAAATAAAAATAGCAAGCAATAAAATATTAAAAAATACAATCAAAATAGAAAAATCCTCAAATGACCCTTGAGAAAATTCAAACCACTCCACTAAATACTTACTAATTCCATACAAAATAAAAATAAAAAATATAATAATCAATCCAAAACTACTTATCACTATTTTTAATATTTTTTCTACACCCCCCTCTTTTAATTCCCGGGAAATTAAAAAATAAAACAAAACCATAGTAAGCATAGAGGTAAAAGATGCCCCAAAATAACCATATGCTCCCCAAAAAGAAGAAAAACGATCTATGCCGAAAATGGTAGAAATAAATGAAAAAAACAGAAAAACCAAAATAAAAAAATCCAAAATATTTATTTCTAGTTTAAATTTTTTACCATTATTCTTCAAAAGTAACCACAGAACAAAAACCCAAGGAACCGTTGCAAACAACAAAAAATTCTTATGAAAATTATCAACTCCTGCCAAACTATTAAAAACCGGCAAAAAAAACAAAGGCAAAAAAAATGCTAATCCATAAATTAGATATTTAATAAATTTTTCTGAATTTAACATATCGCATTAATGACATAGAGACGCGCCGTGGCGCGCCTCTATGAACACATTTTATGTAAAATTTATAAAAAACTATAAATCCGTTTTATCCATCTCCCCCGCTCTTTGTTCAAAAATATCTTTAACAAAAACATTTACAGCTGTTGCGACAGGAATAGAAAGAATTGCCCCAACAATACCAGCTACCTTAAATCCTATCATTAAAACAGCAATACTCACTATTGGGTTTAGTCCTACCACTTTTTGCATCAACTTGGGAACAATAATATTGTTTTCCACTAATTGAATAATATAATAAACAATTGCCACAAAAACAGCAAGTGTTGGCGCCTGAGTAAATGACAAAAATATGGCTGGAATAGAAGCAATTATTGGCCCCAAATAAGGCACAAATTCTGTTAAGCCAGCAATCAACGCCAAAACCAAGGCATACTTTACATCCAACAAAAGTAAAGCGCAATAAGTAAGCAGGAATATAATTAAAGAAAGAATAAGTTGGCCACGAAGCCACAATCCAACCTTTTTTTGCATCCTGTTTACAAGTTTCATGATATAAACTTGGTGCTGAGCAGGAGCAACGGACCAAACTATTTTTTTCAAAGCATTTTCTTCTACTGTCATATAAAAAGTAATTACCAAAACCAAGAAAAAAGTAAAGATACCTCCAAATATTCCGGAAACCGTAGAAAAAAATCCACCGGCAGCACCCTGTAAATTATCACTTAAGGATCCAAAACTATTTCTTATCTCATCCAAGAGTCCATGTTTAATAGAATACTCCTTTAATATTGAAAAAGCGGAAACTATTTTTTCAAAAATTCTTGGAAAACTTTCTATCAAATCATTAGTCTGCTCTATAATTGGCGGGATAATAAGCCCAACCACCCCGCCAACAACCGCAAACATCACCAAATAGATAACCAAAATTCCCGCTCCCCGCGGTATCTTTCTTTTTTCCATCCAATCCACCCAGGGGTCAACAGCACTTGCAAGTATCAAGGAAACAAATAAAATGGCAAGTATTTCTCGAATTAGGTACAAGAAATAAAAAAGAATAAATACTAAAATTATTTTAATAATAGTAAATGTGGAAATATTAAAAGAGGTGCATTTTTTGTCTTCCATAATATTTTTAGCTTACAAAATTTTAACCTCCAATCCCCGGGGTTCGCCCAAGCACTTTTCGGATAATTAAAATCTTAATTATTATTTATAATTATACAATAATTCTAATTATTAAGCAAAATAAAAAATCGGGTTATTACAACCCGAAATTTGATTTAAAAAATTACTTTTTTGCTCCTAATCCAGCCCTAATGGATACTTTTTATTTTAAATTCCTGCCCCCCACAATCAAAACAAAAGTTATTTCTATCTATTCTCTGTTTTGAAGATTTCTTCTTTATATTACAATGCCAATCTCCTTTATTGACAAAAAATTATTTAAAACCCTTTATATCTTCTTCTTTTATTTCCCATTCACACCACAACTTAATGTTTACTAGTTCAAACATAGAAAGTTCGGGACAATTTTTTATAATTTGGTCATATACCATTTTATTATCCGGAGGAAATACGCGAATCCCTATAAACCCTTCAACTGGCGGCACTTTTTGTTGTCGATTATTTTTACCTCTAAATATCGCTGTATACTTAACCTCAGCAACCATGTTTTTCTGTGTTCCTATCCCCTTCTGGTTTTTCATGATTTTTTCTCCTTATAAATTTATAATAAAAAGAGCTGATTTGTTAATTAAAATAATTTTCTCAAAACTATATCATAAATTAATAAATTTGTCAAACAGATAAAAATTGACATTATGGTTGACATACTTTCATTTTCTGCTAGTATTACTTATGCACCATTCAGGGCGAGAGACAAAAAGTCTCTGAAAAACAAAAAATATCTATTATTCAAGAGGAGGAAATTAATGAAATTTCGGTTGCAATTTTGGAGTTCTGCAGAACTGGGTATCTTATCAAGAAAAGATGTTGAAAAATACTGCTTCATACACGCCATCCAAGAGGAAACTGATATAAACAAGCTCAACGAAGAAAATTTTCAAAACAATGAATATACCGAAGCTATGACGCTTCAAGAAATTCAACTATTCATAAAAAAAGATCCGGAAAAATATATCGGCCGCGATGCGCAAAAATGCATCGGAGTTTGTCTTGAAGAATGTTACGGCGAATTAATCACCTTTGAATAATAAATCAAAATAAAACAAAAAATGCGAAGCAACAATGCTTCGCTTTTATTTTTATTTCCAACAATAAAATACGAACATTCTTTTAAAAATAAACGACTTGGCTATAAACTTATTTAAACTAACAATATAAAAAATCCGATTAAAAATTAATCGGATTTTTTATATTTTAGGCTCTTATCTATTCGCAATTCGCATTATTAGTATAATCGCATATTAGCATCACGCCCTACATCATTGGCATTCCGCCCATTCCCGGCATTCCGCCCATTCCCGGCATTCCTCCGCCATGATCACAGCTTCCCTTTTCTTCTGCTTTCTCAGTGATTACCGCTTCGGTGGTCAGGAACATGATAGCGGCGCTGGCAGCGTTCTCCAAAGCGCTTCTTACTACCTTGGTAGGATCTATCACGCCAGCCTTGATCATGTCTTCAAAGGTATCAGTAGCGGCATTATAACCAATATTCTTACTTCCATTTTTATTTTCTCGGATAATATTATATAAAATTAATGATCCATCTTTTCCGGCATTGGTAGCAATCTGTTTGATTGGTTCTAAAATGGCAAAATCAACAATTTTCTCTCCTACTGACTTTTTACCCTTTTCTGTTAATGTTTCAAAAGCTTTTCCGGCCAAAGCAAGAGCCAGTCCCCCGCCAGGCACCACACCTTCTTCCACTGCTGCCCTAGTAGCATGCAAAGCATCTTCAATGCGATCCTTTTTTTCTTTCATTTCAGTTTCGGTAGCAGCGCCAACCTTGATGATTGCCACTCCCCCCGATAGTTTACCTAAACGCTCTTGCAGCTTTTCAGTATCAAAGTCAGAGTCGCTAAGCTCAATTTCTTTTTTAATTTGCGCCACCCGCTCTTTGATTTTAGCTTCTTTGCCTTTGCCGTCTACAATTTTTGTACTATCTTTGGTAGCTTCTACTTTACGAGCATTGCCCAAATCACTCATTTTTATATTTTCTAATTTTAATCCCACTTCCTCGGAGATTACTGTTGCACCCGTAAGTACGGCAATGTCTTCCAGCATCGCTTTTCTTCTGTCTCCAAATCCGGGAGCTTTTACGGCCAAAACATTAAATGTCCCTCTAAGCTTATTTACCACAAAAGTAGCCAAAGCTTCCCCGTCAATGTCTTCGGCAATAATTACTAAATCTTTTCTGCCACTTTGAGCCATTTCTTCAAGTAGCGGCAATATTTCTTTAATAGATGATATTTTTTTGTCAGTAATGAGAATCGGCGCATCGTTGTATTCTGCCTTCATGGATTCGGCGTTAGTAATCATATATGGAGAAATATACCCTTTGTCGAATTCCATTCCTTTTACCACCTCTACCTCTACGCCAAAAGACTGGCCCTCTTCAACCGTGACAGGTGCCTCTTTTCCAACCTTATCCATGGCTTCGGCAATTTTTTCTCCAATCTCTTTGTCGTTGGCGCTGATAGATGCAACTTGCGCGATTTCATCTTTGGAAGAAATTGTTTTGCTCATTTTTTTAAGCCCTGAAACGATTTCTTTAATTTTTTTCTCCATGTCTGTTCTAATTTCTGCGGGAGAAACACCGGAGGAAACCATTTTGAGCCCCTCATTAATCATAGCTTCTGCTAAAATGGTGGCGGTAGTGGTTCCGTCACCGGCCACATCATTGGTTTTTGATGCTACTTCTTTTACGATTTCTGCTCCTATATTTTCAAACTTATTTTCGAGTTCTATCTCCTTGGCTACTGAAACGCCGTCCTTAGTAATGGTTGGGGCGCCATAACCTTTGTCAATAACCACATTGCGTCCTTTTGGACCCAGTGTCACTTTTACAGCACGGGCAAGCTTTTCAACTCCGCTTCGCAGAGCCTGCCTGGCTTCTTCGTTAAAAATAATTTGTTTAGACATAATATACAAAACTCAAAGTGCAAAATGCAAAACTAAAAACTTAAAAGTCGCTTATGCGGTATATAGTCTTACATATTTACCTTCGGGTTTATTTTAATTAAAATTAAATTTTTAATTATCCTAAAATTGCGAGGATATCGCTTTCGCTTATTATTAAAAGCTCTTCACCGTCAACCTTGATTTCATCCGGTGAATATTTTTTGAACATTACAATGTCTCCTTTTTTGACGCTCATTGGCGCTTTTTGTCCGTTGTCCAAAACCTTGCCATCACCCACAGCAATTACTTCTCCTCTCTCCGGTCTTTCTTTGTCTATTGTATCTGGCAAAATAATTCCCGATGCTGTAACATTGTCTTCTATGATGGGTTTTACCACCACATTAGAATGAATTGGTTTTATCATAAATAGATTTATCCATCACTAGAAATATTAATAAAATAATATTCTCTAATGATAGAAAATAATTAATTATAGATTAGCACTCTCAAGTTCAAAGTGCTAAAATCTCTCTGTTATAGTATTTTACCCTTCACAAAAAATATTGTCAAGTTAACTAATATTAGCAAAAATTTAAAAACCAACCAAAGAGTTTGGTTGGTTTTCATTACTTTTAACTTTTTAAATCACAATAGAAAATAATAAAAATTTGATTCACATCCAAAATAAACTTTCTCTCAATTAAACCGCTTCTTCCTGCGCTTCCATTTCATTTTTGATAATCATCGTAGTAATAATCGTAGACCTTTCCTGTTCATTTAACTTGGAGGTAATATATTTAAAGGTTTCCGCCATATCCGGAATAAAAACATACTCTAGGGCATTTACTCTTCTTCTGGTCTTCTCAATTTCAGCTGCCATCAATTTTGCGGAATGCTCTTTTTCCGCCAAATTCACCAAATCCTTTAAGGTATCGGAAAATATTTTTAAAGAAGTGTCTAGTTCTCCACTGGTAGTAGCAAGGCTATAAGAAAGAAAATCTCCCTCTTCCTTGTAAGTAAATCGAGGCACATTAACACTCATTACATTTTTAGTATCCGCTTCTAGTCTTATTTTTTTAGACGGCACCGCAAAAGCTTCTTCAATTTCTTCCTTGTTCATATCGGCTCCGGCAAATAAAAAAGCTTTGAATCCCAAGGCTAGCTTGTCCTCTACTGATTCTCGTAAGGTTTTTACTTCCCTGATAATCGCCATAAACTCTTTCATGAGGCCATCGCGCTTCTCTTTTAGTAATTTATGCCCACGCTTCGCAGTAACAAGCTTCTTTTTCAACTTAATCAACTCCATTCTGGTGGGATTTATTTTTAATATAGCCATATTTTATTCAGGCAATAGCAGTAAGCAACGGATAATATTTATTGTTGCTTACTACTTGTTACTTGCTTTTTGGTAAATATTTCTCAATTTGTTTTTCTTTTAATCTCTTTAATTCTTCTCTTGGCAAGATGGTTAAAAGTTTCCATGCTCTGTCTAATGTGTCTTTTTCTAATTCACGATTTTCAGCAATTCCTTGTCTAATATATGTATTTTCAAATTCATCTGCAAAGTGCGAATATTTTTTGTCAGCATCAGAAAGAGCCGCTTCACCCAAAATGACAGCGAGTTCTTTAGCCTCTTTTCCACGAGCATAGGCAGAAAAAAGCTGATTGGCTAAATCTCCATGATCTTCTCTGGTTTTTTTACCCCAAACCTTTTGCGCCAAGCGAGAAAGTGATGGCAGCACATCTACCGGCGGATAAATACCCCTTCTGTGTAACTCCCTAGAAAGGATAATCTGTCCTTCAGTAATATAACCTGTCAAATCAGGAATTGGATGAGTTTTATCATCTTCAGGCATAGTAAGTACGGGAATTTGAGTAATAGAACCCTTCTTGCCCTTAATGCGACCGGCTCTTTCATAAAGGGTGGAAAGGTCGGTATACAGATATCCTGGGTAACCACGCCTTCCTGGAATTTCTTTTCTGGCAGCTGATACTTCGCGCAAAGCCTCACAATAGTTGGTTAAATCAGTTAATATCACCAAAACATGCATATCCTTTTCAAATGCCAAATACTCGGCTGTGGTCAGAGCCATTCTTGGCAAAGTAATTCTTTCTACCACCGGATCATTAGCTAAATTCATATACAAAACAGATCTTTCAATTGCTCCTGTTTCTTTAAATTGATTAATAAAATATTCCGCTTCTTCAAATGTAATACCCATCGCACCAAAGACTACTGCAAACTCTGAATCTGAATCATCTTTTACTCTTGCCTGTCTTGCGATTTGAGCGGCTACTTCCGAGTGGGGCAAACCAGCCCCAGAAAAAATAGGCAACTTTTGTCCGCGTACCAAAATATTCATTCCATCTATAGAGGAAATTCCGGTCTGAATAAAGTCATTGGGGAAATCTCTGGAGTAAGGATTAATTGGCGCACCATTAATATCAACTTCTTTTTCAGCAATAATATCCGGACCCCCATCTTTTACTCTACCAGCACCGGTAAAAATACGACCAAGCATGTCCGGAGATACGGCAATAGTCATGGTTTTACCTAAAAATTTTGCCTTACTTTTTTTCAAATTAATTCCACGGCTCTCTTCAAACATTTGCACTACCGCTTTTTCCTCATCCACCTCCAAAACTCTCCCTAAACGGATTTCTCCATTTGGTAATTCTATCTCAACTATTTCTTCGTATTTTACATCCCTAACCTTATCTACAATCATGAGTGGTCCCGCAACTTCTTTGATTGTTTTATATTCTTTTTGCATAAATTTATTTTAATATATAATTATTAGCCGTAAAGCTTTCTAATTTCACTTTTTACATTATCAATCAGTTCTTCATATAAACTATTATCCTTGAGCCATTTACATTTAATAACCTCTGTTTTTATTGGCAGGTTAACCAAATCATTTAGCTTAATTTCCCTATCCAGAGCCCTTTTTGCTTCTTTGTGAAAAGTTATTATGGACCTTAATATGTAATATTGTTTTTTCAGTGATGTATAGGTATCTTCATCGTCAAAAGCATTCTGGTGTAAAAAATCTTCACGCAAAGATTTTGTAGTATTCAAAACTAATTGTTCTCTGGCAGACAAAGCGTCAACTCCCACTAAACGAACAATTTCTTCAAGCCTTGCTTCTTCCTGAAGTAGGTTCATGGCTTCATTTCTAATTTCCGGCCAATCTTCTCCGGCCTCTCTGCGCATATAATCCAAAACATCATTTTCATATAAAGAGTAACTGTTAAGCCAATTTATTGCCGGAAAGTGGCGTTTAAATGCTAACTTGTCATCAAGTCCCCAAAAAACCTTTGCTACCCGCAAAGTATTTTGTGTTACCGGTTCAGATAAATCCCCACCCGGAGGCGAAACAGCTCCCACTACAGTAAGCGCCCCTTCTCGACTCTCCGATCCCAAACACTTTACTTTTCCTGCTCTTTCATAGAATGCGGCCGTCTTAGAGCCCAAATAAGCAGGATATCCCTCTTCCCCGGGCATTTCTCCTAGGCGTCCCGATATTTCCCTTAAGGCCTCTGCCCATCTAGATGTGGAATCTGCCATCAAGGCCACTCTGTATCCCATGTCACGAAAATATTCAGCAATTGTTATTCCGGTATAAATAGATGCTTCGCGGGCTGCCACTGGCATATTAGAAGTATTGGCGATTAAAACAGTTCTTTCCATTAATGGCTTTCCCGTTTTTGGGTCTTCAAGTTCTGGAAACTCTAAAAGCACATCGGTCATTTCATTTCCACGCTCTCCGCATCCAATAAAAATAACTATCTCGGTGTCAGACCATTTAGCAAGTTGGTGCTGCACCACTGTCTTACCAGCCCCAAATGGTCCGGGTACACACGCTGTACCACCCTGCACCACAGGAAAAAAAGTATCAATCACTCTTTGTCCGGTAATCATTGGCTCTCTTGGAGCTAATTTATTTTTTGTTGGTCTTGGGGCTCTAATTGGCCAAATTTGTAACATACAAATCTTTTTTCCACCAACTTCAGCCACAATCTCTTCGATAGTAAATTCTCCGGCCTTAATATTATTAATTGTACCGCTAATTCCTGGTGGCACCATTATTTTATGCACAACTAAACTGGTCTCCTGAACTGTTCCAATAATATCACCCTCCTCTACCTTATCCCCATTTTTTACAATCGGTTCAAATTTCCATTTTTTTGCGCGATCAAGACCAGGAACACTGATTCCTCTGGTAATAAACGGACCAGCAGCTTCTTCTAAAAGCCTTAAGGGCCTTTGAATTCCATCATAAAAATTAGTAAGAAGCCCTGGGCCAAGTTCTACTGAAAGTGAATGACCCTCCAAATAAACAGGTTCTCCTGGTCCAATACCAGAAGTATCTTCATATACCTGTATAGAGGCCTTATCTCCCCTCATTTCAATAATTTCTCCAATAAGTTTATGTTCGCTTACCTTTACCACATCATAAATATTAGCATCTTCCATTCCTTTTGCTACAATCAACGGACCGGAGACTTTAACAATTGTTCCATGTTTTATATTTGTCATATTTTTATTAAAATTTTTAATTTTTATAATTTTTAATTTTTAAATAAAATATTAAATTATAATTTTTAAACCATTCCATAAAACAACTTATTTTGTTTTTAAAAAATTAAAACATTATTTATAAAATTAAAAATTACAAAATTATAAAAATTATTTAAGAATATCCGAACCAACTGCCTGCTCTACTATCTTTTTCAAATTCTTAAGCGCCACACCAGAGCTCCCCTTCGGTGATGGTACTGAAACGATAGCTGGCAGGGCGCGTGAGTAATATTCATCTAAAACTTTTTCTAATTTTTCTGCCCAATCTTCTGTAATAAAAACAATGGCATAATTTCCGCTATCCAAAATCTTTACAGCTTGTTCCTTGGCATTATTATCATTTAACCCAAAAACATCAATCCCCAGACTGCTAAATCCAAGAATGGCATTGTGATTTCCAATTATTGCAATTTTATACTCTTTCATATGAAATTTAGTCATCCGCTTAAGGCGGACCAGTTCTTTATTGTTTTTATTGTAAATTAAAGAGTCAAAAATCTATAAAATCAATTAATATAAATTTCGCACCCTTTCTTTTATTTCTTCTCCTTTAATATTATTAATTTTTCCGGCCATAATAATCTGGATGTTGTGAATAGCGTTTACTTTTGCTAAAAAATAAGCCACCAAAACAAAAGGACCCTCTTTCTTAATGTGCGACTCTTGCAGCAATGCCACTATATGGTTATCCATCCCTTTTTCAAAACGCCAAAAATCACCTGATTCTAAAAAAATATTTAAACTATTCTTTATTTGTAAATTAATAAATAAATCACTGATATCGTTTACCATTTCATGTAGACCCTTTTTGTATGCTCTGAGTAAATTGTTTTCATTACCGCCGACAATCGTATCTTTGCGCACATCATCCACGGGGCGATCTAATAATTTACTTCGAAGAACCAGCTTAATATTAGCAATATCGATTTTTATTTTTATAAAGTCTATTAAATCTCTGTCTTTCATCTTAATAGCCTTATTTAAAATAAATTCAAAGTATTTTTTATCAAAATAAGCATCAATTATTTGTGGTGTATTATTTTTTTCAAAAATTTCACAAGCATCTTTTATGATATCGCCATATTCGGGTGGTATATCGCTTGACGCCCCCTTGTTCAAAATAACATTATAAAATTTTTCTTTTCCAATCATCCCCAGAGAGCTTAAATCTTCAATCTTTATATCTTTCCCGGCATACTTTGTCTTGAAAATAATTTTCAAATTATTAAAATCATAAGGAGCTAACATTAAATCCAACACCCGCTTGTCTGGTGCGATAGATGACACAAAATCTCTCACCTGCCCCAAGTCATGAGCTAAAACTTCTTCGTATTGCTCTGGATTGTCCACATCTAAAAGTTCATCAGCATAACTGAGGTCGTTAAAAATTTTAAAGCTCTTGTCGGCACTAGGAGCATCTATCATTCTCTCCATATCATTATAATCAAATAATTTTTTTTCTACCTCCCTAATGGCTCCGGTTGGAAATAAGTATGAATTCATAAAATTAATAAAAATTTTGAATTTATTATTCAAAAAGACGCTTTGCAATTTCAACGCTAAATTCTTTTTTACTGGTGTTTATATAATTTTCTATGGTGTTATTAACTTCAACAATTTTAGAGGACAAAATAAAACCATCTTCCCCTTTTGGTAAATTTTTATCAGAAATTTTGTATGACAATCCCGCCTTTTGTATAGCTTTTTTTATCAAATCTTTTTTAGATGAGGAGGTAATAATTTCTGCATCTTCTACCATGTCAGTACTCTGAAGCATTTTAACCATCAAATTTATGAATTCTTCATCGTTCAACTTCAACAATTTTTCTTTTGCAGTTTCAAAAACCTGATCAATAAGTTCTTGTTTAACGGTTAGAAGAATATTCTTCTTTAACATTCTTTCCTTAAACTCTGTTTGTTCTTGTATTTTCAATGCTCTTTCTTTACTTCTATCTTTTATAATTTGAATAGCGTTCACGATTTGCTGGTTTTTTTCTGCTAAAATTTTGTCCAATTCTTTTTGGCCATCACCTATAATATTCTCGGCTTTTTTATTAGCATCTGATAATATTTTGTTTGTAATATCGGTTAAAGACATAATATTGATTTATTGCGATTCTAAATTACGAATTTCGAAATTTATTAAGATATTTAACTATCCCACATTAATTCCGTTTAAAATTAATAAGCTTGTAAGCAATCCGAACACAGCATAAGTTTCTACCATAGCGGCATAAATTACACCCTTGCCGACTTGGTCTGGTCTTTTAGCGAGTAAATAACAACCACTGGCACAAACTTTTCCCTGAAAAATTCCAGAAAAAAATCCAGTAAAGGCTATTGGTGTGCAAGCAAAAAATATTTGCCATCCAACATTTATATCAATCATTATAACCGATCCCAATAAACCAACTTTGGTCATAACTAAAATTGCGGTTAAAAGACCATAGATTCCTTGGGTGCCAGGTAAGGCCTGCAGCAACAAAGTTTTACCAAATTTTTCAGGGTCTTCAGAAATTACTCCCGCTGCAGCTTGACCCGCAGTTCCAATACCATGTGCCGACCCAATACCGGACAATATAACGGCAAGAGCGGCACCTGAAATAGCAATTGCTAATCCTAACATAGTTTTTTTATTAATGTGGAAATATATTTTTTATAATTCCAAATTAATCAATTATTTTTTAATTAAATTAATATATTTATTTTCCCTAATAAAGGGGTGAAAAATTCGTCCCCCTCCTTCAAAAAATGTTTTAAAAAATTCAACATATTGCAAACGACCAGAGTGCACAAAAGCACCAACTAAACTAATTACCAAATTCATAAGATGCCCACCAATCAAGACTAAAACCATGAGCAGCCAACCAATATAAGGAATCTTGTCATAGACCATTGCACCTACAATATTAACAACCATCCCAATAATACCAGTAGCAAGCCCCAGAGCTAATAAACGAGAATAGGACAAAATATCCGACACATATCCAGAAATCCCAAAATAAAGTTGGGTTAACCCCCCAAAAATTTTCATTATGGGGTTTTTGCTTTTTCCCTGAGTTAATACAACTAAAATAATTGCTGAAATTACGGCATATAAAGCTGCCTGATTCACACTTGGTGGCAACACTCCCTTTATGGTTGCTATCCAAAAACCAATAGTTAATAAAAAATAAATCCATACCCCAGAAGTCAAAAGTCCATCTTTTACTTCTCCTTGTTTTATCTTACAACTCAGGCTAATAAAATTTCCAAATACTAAATGAATATAACCCAACAATATTGAAAGTGCCAATATGGTTAGGGGATCTTTTACTGGATCTACTTGCCTGATTGCAATCAGTGGTTTAGCGAGCCAAGCCAAGCTTTCTGGTAGATCATCCAAAACCACGCCGAACCAACCGCCAGTTAACCCCCCCGCTATAAATGTTACTATACCGCCAAAAAATAATACTTGTAGTAATTTTTTTGTACCTCCGGTAAATTTAAAAAATTTCAAAAATATAAATGAACAAATCGTTAAAATAATTCCGTATCCCGCATCAGTTAAACAAAGACCAAAAAAAATGATAAAAAAACCAGCCAAAAATGGTGTTGGATCCACTTCGCCATACCTGGGGAAACCATAAATACTTGTAACAAACTCAAATGGTGTCACAAGTTTGGAATTTTTCATAATAATCGGCACCGGTTCATCTTCTTTTATTTTTAGTTCTATGATATCAAAAAAATCAGTAATTTTTTGTATTCCTTTCTTAAGTTCCGATAATTCAGTGTTTTTTATCCAACCCAAAACAGAAAAGGTGTTTTCCGTAAACTCAAAATTTTCTTGAATATTTTCTTGTTTTAATTGCCAGGTTAAAAAATCAAAAATAATTTGTAAATTTTCAAAATGTTTATTGGCAATTTCCTGCACCTCGCTTTTTATTTTCCCTATTTCCGTTTCAACACCCTCTATTTCTTTATCTATTTCATCAATTCTCTCCCTAACAGAAATATTTCCCAGGGGCGATTCAATTAACTTAAAACTATTATTATTTAAAAAATTAAAAAATCTTCTTTCGTATTCTTTAATAAAAATAATATAAACAAAAGAACAAGAATCATTTTGCTCAACACGGGTGATGTTAATTTTTGTAAATTTTTTATTTATCTTATTGCAAAACTCATCATATTTATCATTAGCAATGCTTCCCAAAACCACTTTTACATTTTTTGTCTCTATATCATTTTCGGTCAATGGTAAATTTTTCCATGGTAATAATTTTTTCTTTTCCTCGTTTAATTTTATAATTAAACTCTTTAAGGTATTAAATCCTTGCCCACAATCCTCAATTTTTTCGCAAACTTCAAAATATTTAAAATCATTTTGAAGCTTAAAAATTTCATCTAAATAGATATTTTTCTTCTCTTGGTTAATTTTTTCAGTTAAGGTTCGCGTATCCTGATGATATGAAGACAAAAAGTCAAGAGCATAAGTAATTTTGGATAATTTATATTCAGTATTAGTTGCTTCATCATTCCGTCTCTCCCGCACCAAAATTGCTGAAGCATCTTTGGCGGGCAATATTTCCATAAATCCTCTATCAAATAAAAACTCAAGGATTTCTTTCTTTGAATCATTATGGGCAATAATGTTAATTTTTTTAATTTTAGCTACGGACATTGTTTATAGGCTAATTAATTTTTCAACTAAAAATTCGGAGACCTTCCTGATTCTGCTCTCTGATTCCTGTTTTATCTTTTGTGTTTCACGAAGCACTTTCTGTTCGACATCAATAATATATTTATCCATCTTAACAGACAGATCTAAAAGATATTTTTCTGTTTCTTGGTTGGCTTTTTCAACCCTACTTTTAAGTTCATCTTCTTTCTTTTTTATTAAATCATTTATTTCATCTCTACTTTTTTCTTCGGCTTTTGCAATAATTCTTTCCGCTTCTTTCTCATGTTTTTTTATCTCTTTAATTGGGTTATCCATAAAAATTAATCTTAGTTTTTAGAAACAAAAAGGCTCCTTTGGATGGAGTTCTTTTTTAATCATCTTTATTATTTATCAGATCAGCAAAAAAGTCAAGTCCCCATTTTTTTGAAAATGGAGTACATTAGGACACAAAATACAAATAAATTTTTTATAATACAAAGCTGAAAACAAACTAAATATTAAAAAATTTTCTGGCATTTTTTGTGGTTATTTCCGCTATTTTTTCTTGAGATAAATTTTTTATTTCCGCAATGCGTTTTGCAACATATTTTACATATATTGGCTCATTTTTTTGTCCCCTGTGGGGCTCTGGGGTCATAAAAGGACAATCGGTTTCAATCATAAATTTATTGCTTGGAAGCTTTCGAATCAGATCATCCCATTGCTGACTAAAAGTAATAAGACCAGTAAAAGAGATTATAAAACCCAGACTGAAATACTGCCAAGCCAGATCCTCATCACCAGAAAAACAGTGCATAACCCCCCATGGCTTATCCACAGATATCAAATCCCTATATTCTTTTTTAAATTCTTTTAAAATTTCAATCATATCATCATGGGCTTGTCTACAATGAACAATAACCGGCAAATCTGCCCGACGCGCCAATAATAATTGTTCCCAAAAAACTTTTTTTTGAGTTTCTTTTATATGCGCGGCATCATGACCAATATCCATATGATAATAATCCAAACCTATCTCCCCAATAGCTACCACCTTCTGAAAACTAGATAATTTTTCATATATATCATAATTAAACTCCTCTCCTCTGGTTTGAAAATCATAATCCCTAGACTCGGCGCGAAACGAAAAAATATGCATCGGATGCAAACCCACAGCTACATAAACTCCTTTTTCATATTTATTGGCATAATCCAGAGCGCGTTTTGATGTTTTATAGTCAGCACCAACCACAATCATCCAAGTCTGCTCCGAAAGCGAATTCTGGATGACCTTATCTGCGTCATCTTTAAAATTATTAAAATTTATATGTGAGTGAGTATCTATATACATAAACTTCAAACTTAAAACTAAAAACGCAAAATACAAGGTTAAAGAATCGCTTATGCGACATTTATAATAAATTGAAATCACAAATCACAAACATCAAATCTCCAATAAGCACAAAAATTCAAATCTAAAATCATAAACATTAGATTTTATTATTTTATATTTTGGTTTTCTGAATTTGAAATTTAATTTTTGTTATTTATAAATTGTTGGATATTTTTTCAGCGAGGCCGTAAAACCTCGCTGAAAAACATAATTCTAAATTTTGTTTTTATTGTATCTCTTCTTCTTTTTCTTTTTCTTCTTCCATACCGGTTTCATCCGCTGATTCCGGCGTTTCTGTTTGTTCTACTGATCCTGTTTCCTGCTCTGTTGGCTGCTCCGGTTGTTCACCCCCACCCATGCCGAGCATTTTTTTGATAGTGTCTAATAATCCCATAAATTTAAATCGTTAATTTATAAGTAATATTATTAATTATATTATCATTTTACAAAAAAAATAAATTTTTAGCAAATTTTTTATATCAAACTCTTGAGCATTTTCAACATTTCCGGCAACAAGGGCAGAAGCAGATTATTTATTTTCAGAAAATAAGGAGTTAATTCTGAATTTATCAGCCATCTGCCGAATATGCTTTCAATAAATGTATAACGAGAAGCAACATAAAGAACCAGCCCGATAGACAATGAGCCTATAAGCGCTCCTAATATCCCTCCACCAAGACGATTAAATGATTTTAAAAAAGGAATAATCGACAAAATATTAAAAGTACGGTCTATAAAGAAAAATCCAATACCCACTACATGATGAATAAATGAAAAAAGAATGACAAAAACCAGTACTTTGCCCAAATTATCAAATCCTATAAACAAGCCGTCTATCATGCCATAAACAGCCAGATAATAACGGCTGGCGATTACCGCTCCGATGATAAGTCCTATCAGGGATCCGACGGTGCGAATCAGGCCGAAAAACAATCCGTAAAAAACAAAACCGGATAAAATAATTAATAATACGACGTCTATAATTGGAACCATCATATATTTTTATTTAATTAGTTATACTATTATTATAGCAAATTTTAACTAAAAAAAACAGGGAAATTTTACCCTGTTTATTTTTTATTTTTTTTTATTGGCTCTTTCCAGATCTTTATGGGTATTTTTTAAAGTCAATCCATAATGCACAGCCAAAAGAACATTGCCGTATGTTTTTCCCGGGGCTACTTCCAGTTTATGGGCGTTGGCTAATACAATATTTTTCTCTGGCATAAATTTTTGTGCCATTCTGGCTCCGCCCATGTCCCAATGACTGCCCGTAGAGGCAGAATTCCACCAAACATGTATCTCGTCAGCCCAGATAATATCATCTTCATGCTCTTCTACAATCCGCATGCCAAATTCATCATTCTGATTAGTATCGCGATAAGGAAGGCGGACATCATGTCCCTGATTTTCCAGTCCGGCAACATAAGCATCAATCTCTGATTTTTCTTCATCCTTTAAACCACGAACCGAACAAATAATATAAATCTTTTTTTTCGACAGAACCACCTCCTGTTATAAATTATTGTTCTATTTTGTCCAGTATTTTTTCGGCTATTTTTTTTATCTCGCCAATGTTCATTTTATTAATTATTTTTTTCGTATCGTTTTCGGAAAACTTAAATTTTGAATCATAAAACTTCTTCCATAACAACCAATGATAAAGAAAAACCTCCAAAAAAATAATATCAATATTTACATTTAAAACAAAATTCTTGAATAGGTCTCTGCTTTTCTTGTTAACCCACCGATCAACAATTTTTATCTTGTCCATAAAGCTTAAAATATTTTCACATTCCGGAGTAAGGCTTTTCGTGTCAGAAAACAGAAATTCTTTATTATTCATTAATCTGTCCGCTTTGTAGCTGATTATTATCAAATCATCATCGCTAAGCTGATCAAAAATTTTATCCATATAATCATCATATTTTATGGGATCTATTTGGGGATGCTTATTTCTTAAATAAGCAAAGATAACAATTTCCGCCAAAATCAGCTGATAGTTAATATTAATCTCTTTGTCCGCATAACAGATTTCCCCCTCATCATCCCTTCCCAGCCATGAAAAAACAATATTATAATCTATATTTTCCAAAAAGTTTAATATTTCTGTTCCCAGTTTAGTTTTAATCATCTCAATTTACTCCTTAATTATGTATAAAGTAAATTTCATTGTTAAATAGCCGCTTTATCTGTAAATATATAAACATATTTTTTTCGAAAAATCAAGAAGAATCAAATATCTTTTAACCAAAAAAGCCTGAAAGGCTTTTTGAAGTCTCCGCCCAAGGCGGACACAGCGCCTTTCCATGGCCGCCCCAGGCGGGGGCGTGGTGAATAATGGAATATCTAATATTAAACACTTTTACCCTTTATAAATAGTAAAAAATAATCCCCCTTCGGGAGATCCCCCACAAGATGAAGCCATATAACAGATATGGGATTAGGGGGAAAATTCCTATACGATAAAAAAGAGCCAAACCAATGACTCTTTTTATAATATTTATAAAATTATTATCTGGTAGCCCCACTGTAAGTTATTGCTTGCATAGTGTTCCACTCATCGGTGGTCCTCGGTAATTTTCCAAAAATATCCTTAAAAATCTTTATTCCTTGTCTTTCCGAATTCAAATTTCTATTTTCGGCCTTTTGACGAAGCCCATAAGCCATAACTTTCACGGCCGCAGCATCATTTGAATTATTCATATCCGGAAAGCGCAAATAAATCTTCTTAAATTGCTCTTTGGCTTTATTTTCCGCTTCTTCGCTAAATCTGCTGGGCCAGCGTCCATTAGCAATTTTAATTGCATCAGCCAATTCGGTTTCATCTTCCGGTAATTTACCAAAAGCCTCTTTAAATGAATACATCACGGCGGCCCGCTCTCCCTCTCCAAGCTTCTTGGTATTATCATCCACCCCATAGGTGATAAATTGATTAATAGAATTCTGCATAGCTTCGGTTACAACAGATACGCCGATTAAAAGTTTTTGCAAATGCTTAATTTGATTTTGTTGTTCCTTAACCAAACTTCTGAGCTCTTTTAGTTCAGACAATATATCATCTAGCTGGCTATTTTTTAATTTTTCCGCATTTTTTTCTATTTTTTGAATCTGCTCATCTCTCGTACATTCTCCATAATAAGCTTTTTGTATACCCTTGCTATCTAAAACACATTTATTAGAATAAGTTTTTCCATCTTTTCCGCATACCGGAGTATAATCCATAGTACAGGCTGTTGAATTATCTCCAATAGCAACTTGGATTTGATTACTATAAATTCCGCATTTACCACCCAAGTATTCACAAACACGAACATGATAGACACCGCTGCCTGTAAACGCAGTTACTGTATCGTGATTGTACTCGGGGCTGGAAGAATAGTTATACTTATCTCCTTCTCGCAAAGGATAAGTTGGATTTTCATTTTTTGACCAAACCAATTTAAACCCCTGAGATGAATAACCGTCCGCAACCCAGCTGACATTCGCGCCATCCGCAGTAATAATAATTGACTTTACACTGTTTGTATCTGTTGCACTAACTCCTTCATTATAATTACCAAGCGCAGGCGATGAACTCAGCACAAAAATAAAACAAGCGACTCCTAAAATTTTTTTTAAATTCTTCATAGTTATTATTTATAATTAATTTATTAACCGCTCAATATCAAATATATTTATTACAAAGAAATAATAAATTTCTTTAAAATATTATAAAATTTTTCTATCTGAGATATATCCACCCACTCATCTTGACCGTGTATGTTTCCTGAATCAATTTTAGTCAAAATAACCGGAATATTTTTTTCACAAAAGAATCGCGCATCAGACGCTCCGGTTTCCCTGATGAATTTTATTTTTTTACCCATCTCTTTTTCCGCTGTCTTCTTATAATCCTGAATATATTTATTTTTCATATCCTGTTCAAAATAAAAACCATTCACTAAAACTTCAAAATTATCCGTAATTTTTTTTATCTTCTGTAAAACAATTTTTCTTTCTTTTTCATTCGCCAATCTGATATCTAAAAACATCTCCGCATAATCCGGAACCTTGTTGATTGCTCCTCCTCCTGAAATTTTGCCGATATTCAAGCTGTTTTTCCACTGGTTTTTTTTAATATCCGGAATTTCTTTTTTAATCTGAAAATATATTTTCATTAATTTCTCTACGGCATTATCGCCCAAAAAGGGCCGAGAGCCATGAGCGGATATGCCCCGAGCCCACACCCTGATATGCATAATACCCTTTTCCGCCATAACCACGGTATCCAAACCGGTTCCTCCGTCGGGAATAATAGCGCAATTCGAACTATAACCGGCTTTCTTAAGCAAATAACCGATTCCATTCTCACCGCCCACCTCTTCGTCGGTAGTCAGAATGAGTCCTATATTCGGTTTTTCTTTTACCTTTGAAAAATATTTCATGATCTCTATCATTACGGCACAAGCCGTTTTCATATCGCCCGATCCGCGTCCGCAAAGCTTATGGCCGATTATTCCGGGACAAAAATCATTTTTTTCAGCCGGCACCACATCCAAATGTCCGTTTAAAAATAATTTTGGATTTTTCGTTTTTTGCAAAGTAATAATCAAAGAAGGAACATTCTTGTAAATAATTTCCCGGACATAAACATCACACTCGGCAAACTCCTGATAAACAAACTCAATAATTTTCTTTCTAGTCCGAAAATTATCATGCGTGCTTTCAAATCTAATTAATTTTTTAGTCAAATTTATTATTTGTTTGGTATTTTGATTCATAGTTTTTTAACTTATGGATATTAGCTTGTTGGTTTATAAAAATAAAAAAACCAGAAGCTAACACCTAAGTTAATCTTATCAAAATTTAAGATTAAAAAAAAGGGTAAATTATTTTACCCCTTATTTTTTTAAATCATTTTTTGAATAGCTTTTTTATAATATTCTATTTCATCTTTTTCTTGAGCAACAATTAATATCCCGATAGTGCCATTGATTGCGCAACCCCAGTTAAAAACGACCAGCCCGCTCTTGCGCTTCGGATCATACTCTAAAGATCGGTCAAAATTCCAATCATTCAAATTGGTAAAATCCACATCATAACCGCGTCCATGCCAGAATTTAGCGCCCAGTCTTTGAGCTATAAAAAACGGATAAGAAGCGCCGGTAAAACGAGGATTGCATTCCAAAAGCTGATACTGATTATTATCGTAATTATCCTTTACAACCACCATATCAATTCCAAAGTGTCCCTTCATGCCGCATTCAAACATATATTGAGCCAAAACATCCGTAACATTTCTGGGATCATATTCAATCGGACCATAATTTCCTTTGTGCACGTCTCCTTTTAAAATCTGCGCCGTAGTGGCTACAAAATACAATTGTCCGCCTGTTACCCGATACTGAGAACTGATAAAACAATCCGAATCTGCTTTTTCCTGAATCTGGAACCTGACTCCGGGCTTTATTTTAGCCAATTGTTCGGCCAATTCCAAAAAATGCGCGCATTTATGCACCCCCATTCCGGAAACCGATCTGGAAAGCTTAAAATAACAAGGAAAGGGAAAAACATGCAAATCATTGATTTCTTCCACGGAGTTAAACAAAAAAGTTTTCGGCGTAGGCAATCCTAATTCCCGGGACTTTTTGATAAAAAAATTTTTTTCATTCATTCTGTCGGCAATACTAAACCATTTTTCATCCGGACGAATACCATGAATTTTTTCGCCGAAATAAAATACGGAAAAATCATAATCACCATAATCCTTCAAAACATCAAAATCCTTGTCCCAAATAATATTTTCCGAACATTTTAAACCGATGCGGCGGAAATGATCCCTGACCCAATCATAATTCGGTTTTAAAATCGGAGAAAACTGAATAATATCTTCCCTGTGGGATATTCCCAAAACCCTGCCGGAATAAGCATCCAAACCGGAAACCTTATCAAGCTCTTCTTCTGTGGAGCAACCCCGAAGATCATGATTAATAATAACCGGCCTTCTTGAAATATCCCCCTCTTTTTGATTCCCGCAACACTCTCTAATCTTAATCATTTACTTTTTCCTCCTTTTGTTGGTATTTTTAGTTAAATTTATAAAACTTATATATTAAGCTACTATTTTAAAAGAACAAAAAAACCGATTGCTTTTAAACAATCGGTTTTGGTATTTGAATTTTTAATTCACTAATTTACATAACCAAAACCGATCCAACTAACAGTTGAATCAAAATAATAATTAAATTCTGGTTGAATATATTTTTCATATTGGATTTATTATAACACAGCCATAAAAAAAATCAAGAGGCATCTGTTTTTGATGCCTCTTTTATCTTTTTCAAGAAAAGCCTGAAAGAATTTTTGATGTCCGCCTCAGGCGAAAGCGTAATGAATAACAAAATATTTAATGTTAAACATTTTTTTACTTGATAAATAGTAAAAAATAGAAATTTCTATACGATTAAATTAATTTTTCAAATTTTTCCTTAATCCGCAATATTTCCTCCTCGTTATTTCCGAGAAAAACCACGCCGATGCTGCCATAGAGGACACTTCCCCAGTTAATAACCACCACTCCGTTCTTTTTAGTCCGATCATAAGCCAACTCGCTCAAATCCAAAAAATCCAAACTGCTATGATTAATATCATAAGACATACTGTTCCAATTTCTGGCACCAAGGCGTCTGGCTACCAAAAGCGGGTATGAAGCACCGGTATATCTAGGATTACATTCCAACATTTTATACTGATTACCGTTATTAGTTTTAATTACGGCCACATCTATACCAAAATAACCGCGCATTCCATTCTTATACATATAATTTGCTACCGGATCGGTAATTGGGCGCAAATCATACGACACCGGCCCCCGATTTCCCTTATAAATAGCGCCGTCCAGAATCTGTTCGGTGGTAGCCACAAAACTCAGCCCCGCATCAGAGATATAATATTGCGCGCTGGCAAAAACATCTGTTCCGGCATCTTCCTGAATCTGAAAACGGCAACCATCCTTCACATTTTCTAAATATCGACAAACCTCATCCATGCTTTTTACTGTCTCTGAGCCCATACCGGAAATAGATTTAGATAGTTTCAACCATTGTTTTTTGGAAAAATCAATATTTGCATTATCTAATTCTGCACGAGAATTAAAACAAGTGGTTTTCGGAATAGCTAAACCTAGTTTTTGGCACAAAATTATAAAATCATTTTTTTCATTCATTTCTTTAACAATTTGATGCCAAGAATCGTTTGGTATAGACTCATGAGCTTTATCACCGAAGAAAAAAACAGATAACCCATAATCACGAAAATTCTTAAGCAAATTGCCGGTAGTTACAAAACTATCATTCCATATTATACTTCCGGCAACTTCCAGACCCACTTCCCGATAATGGCTGCTTATCCATGGATATAAGCCTTTTAAAGCTTGATTAAACTGTACAACATCTTCTTTGTGCGTAATGCAAAAAACTCTGCTGGCATGACCGCGCACGCCAAGCTTTTCGGATAATTCTTCTGAATCAGCATACTCATTAGACTCTTTTGATACTTCCCTGATAGGGTAATCACCGACTGCGTCAGTAACTTCATGGTTGATAACCATTCCAATCTCTCCGTCCGTCCTGTGGTTTAATACTTCACTCATCACTTTCTCCTTTTTTGAAAAATTAAATTGATAATATATTACTAAAAAATTTCAAGGAACAAAAAATATAACTAAAAAACCGATTCTTTTCAAATCGGTTTTTTGTATGTCATTTAAAATTTTAATTTAAATTTTTGCACACACCAAAACCGATCTGCTAAAAAAGTAGAAAAAGAAAAATGAATAGGTTTTGGTGATTAAATTTTTCATAAATTTATTATTATATACATGATAGCAAAAAATATAACAAAAGTCAATAGTTTTTGATTACTTTTTATATGTTTTTGCTAATATTAAAAAACTCGCCTTATTTATAAAGCGAGTTATTTCTGAAAAAAATTATTTATGAAGAGAAACAATTTCCTCTCCAATGGTTGTAAAATTGGCATCCAGCCATTCCGGAAGCCTTTCGTTTAATTCCCGGATGCATTCTTCTTTTTCCAAATCTTGATGTTTTTTATAAATTTCCCAAAATATCTTAAGGCCTGTGTGAGTATTACTGATAATTCTTATAGCTACCTCTTGGTTTGGAACAATATTTTTTTCTTCATGATCCACACAGGAAAATTTTACAACATATTTATCGTTTAAGCTGATAAACCCGGATTGCAATAAAAATCTATCCACATCTTTTAACTTAAGTTTTTCAAAAAGCCTCTCAAACATAGCGACTTTCATCAATTTTTCTGTCATTACCTTCTTCTTTTCTGTCATTACCTTCCTCCTTTTAATTTTCTGTATTTATTTCCAAAATATTTGAACGTGTAAATTCTTGATGCCGTGTTCGTGTTTTCTGCAAACCCCCCTGATACCCAAAAGATTGTTCTGAATAGCCCCGGAAAAACCGGGAAAATTTTTCAAATCTCCGCTTTCCAGCAAAGCCCTCTCTTCTTCTTTAAGACGCCTGCTGGTCTCAATCCGGATAAAAAAACCATTTTTTTCTTCTTTTTCTTTCTGTGATGCCAGCACATATATGGGCGTACCGGCCGGAGTTTCAAGATAGGGATTCAGGAAACAATCCCATTCTTCCCTCATGCATCGAAAAAGACCGCTGATATTTTTTAATAAATCATTCAAAAATTCATCCGGCAAATACCGATACTGGCTGCGCATATCATCTACATAATCTGCAATCTTTCCCTTCAATCCATTATCCTGATACTCAGGAATACTGATTATTTTAATAAATGCCTGTTCTGCCATTTCTACCTCCTATGGTTAATAATTAAGTTAATGTACAAATAAAAATATATAAAAAACTTTAAAAACAAAGTTCAAAATATGTTAGCACAAAAATTAAATTGTGTCAAGTCTGGGAAAAAGCGAATCCCCGGGCTGTGCCTTTGTATCACTTTTTAATAAGCCAAATTTAATATTATCTTCCAAATTCTTGGAAATCTCTTCATGAAAATCAAGCCCCAGTCTTGTTATTATTTTTTCGGATACTTCCGGCATAAAAGGAAAAAGCATCAGGGCCACATGCCTCAATCTCTCTAAAATATTATACATAATAATACCAGTATCTTTATTTCCTTCCTTAATCATTACCCATGGCTGATGCTCGGTAATATAGCCGTCTAAATATTTTTGTTCATTCATAACCACTTCCAATGCCTTGTCAATTTCAATATTTTTCATATGATTTTTATAATCTTTCCAATTCTTATTAATGTCTTTATTTAATATGCGTCCGCCCCATTTTTTTAATTTTTCTTCAGTATCCGGCCTTTCAACGCATACGGGAATACTTAAACCAGCCAGGCGCATTTTGTCTGCCAAGGTTATAGAACGCGCAACTAAATTACCAATACCATTAGCTAAATCAGCATTGAACTTCTCATTGAATTTTTCCCAAGAAATATCACCATCGCGACCAAAAGTAGCAGCGCTCATTAGCAGGTAACGCGTACCATCCACGCCGTATTTTTGTACCAAATCTCCAGGCGCAATTACATTACCGATGGATTTACTCATTTTCTGCCCGTCCACCAAAAAATAACCGTGCACGAAATATTTTTTAGGTAAAGGAATTTCCAATGCCAAAAGCATTGCTGGCCAGATGCTGGCATGTACCCGCAAAATATCTTTAGCCATTAATTGCACATCAGCAGGCCACATCTCCGGTACTTTCTTCGGATCTCCGGTCCAGCCGATTCCGGTTAGGTAGTTCAAAAACGCCTCCATCCACACATAGGCCGTATGTTCTCTGTCCCACGGAAGCTCTATTCCCCACTTTATATTCTTGCGAGAGCAAGCAATATCCGCAAGACCATTATTTTTATAAAAACTCAATACTTCATTTTTGCGGGTTTTGGGACGAATCTTAAATTCATCGCCCTCAATTTTTTTAAGAAGCTCGTCTTGAAAAGCGGAAAGTTTGAACATATAACAATCTTCTTTCATTTCCTCCGGCTCCGTGCCATGATCCGGGCACTTGCCGTCTACCAAATCTTTCTCGGTTTTATACTGTTCACAACCGACACAATAGAGCCCCTTATACTCTCCTTTGTAAATAAAACCTTTATCATACAAATGCTGCAAAGCTTTTTGTGAAGCTTTTATATGGCGCTTATCAGTTGTGCGAATAAAACCATCATTGGTAATAGCCAAATTATCCCAGACTAACTCAAATTTGGCGACAAGCTCATCTGTAAACTCCTGCGGAGATTTTCCTGCCCTTTTGGCATACTCAGCTATTTTAGCTCCATGCTCATCCGTCCCTGTCAGAAAAAATGTCTTATCTCCAACCATCCGGTGAAAACGCGCTAAAACATCAGCAGCGAGAGTAGTGTAAGTACTGCCAATATGCGGATCAGCGTTTGCATAATATATCGGAGTGACTACATAAAATTTATTTTTTGAACTCATATTTTTATTAAATTTATTGCTTAATTAACTACTTTAATAGTATCTAAAAAACCAAATCAATGCAAATAATAGATAGATAAGACCCGACACTTTGTCGGGTCTTGGCACGTTCTACTCTACAAAGAATATAATTTTTGATTCTTCTCCCCTTTTGATTTCTTTAATTTGATATATAGGCACAAACATCCGAATCGGTCTTTCTGCATTTCCTGCATTATACCCTTTAGCTTTTTCATAGTTTTTTAATTTCGTAAATTCTTCTGCGGAAAAAAATACCTCTACTGTTGCATACTGCGTCATTTTTTTGCCTCCTTTTTGGGTTATTAAAGAACTATTGATTAAAAATTAAAAAAACCGATTATTTTTTAAATAATCGGTTTTTATATATGTAATTTTAATTTTGATATCAAATATTTTTACACATTAAAACCGACCTGTTTTAACCAAAACAGGTGCATGTATGAATAGATTCTTGTGTAAATATTTTTCATATATTAAATACTAGCAAAGAAAAAAATATCAGTCAAGAAGTGACTGGTTTGTGGCGAGTTTGTTATATATTATGATCGCCTTAATTATTTTAATAGTTACAATTATAGCTACATATATTTTAATATTTTCTTCTTGGTTATTTGACAGTTTTACTGTAGTTAATTTTTGGTGGGGCTTAGGAGCAATTATTTCTATGATACTTATTTCAGATGTACTAACTAAAATTTTAGCCTTTCTAATTGTTTATTACGAAAAACCTAAAATAACAAGAAATGCAATTAGATTACTAACGAGTAGTAAATCAATAAAAGAGCTAGAAAATAATATTGAGAAAGTAAAAGAACAAATATTCAATTCGGTTTTTGCAGAAAAAGGTTGCAATTTTTTTAACTCTTCTCGTCTTTTAGATGAAGAAAGTATTAATTCAGCAATAAGAAAAACGGCAAAAAAACTTGAATGTAATAATTAAATTAATTATAAATTTTTGCTTTAAATATAAATTTAGAGCTTTTATTTTATCAAAAAAGTTCCAATGACGTCCCACTATCTTCGCTAAATAATAAAAACCGTTCAAAGACGGTTTTTTATCTTGCGGAGAGTGTGGGATTCGAACCCACGTAGGCGTTAACCTACCCGCTTTCCAAGCGGGCGCCATAGGCCTCTAGGCGAACTCTCCTAATTTATATTATTCCTAATCTTTTAAATAATTTCTCTTTTTCTTGATTATGATTTTTTAACTCATATTCCCTCTTTTTTGCTAAACCATAATTAGAATATGATTCATAATATATTAATTTTAATGGTTTATAAAATTTTGTAGATCTTACTCTACCATCATTATGCTTTTCTAATCTACTCTTTAAATCTTTAGTAGAACCAATATAACGCCAATTCTTCTTGCTGCTTTTTAATAAATATACATAACCTTCCATAAATTTCACATGTTTAAGCTTTCTCCCTCTTCGAGGGATCCCCCGTAGGGGGACAAGCGGGCGCCATAGGCCTCTAGGCGAACTCTCCTAATTTATATTATTCCTAATCTTTTAAATAATTTCTCTTTTTCTTGATTATGATTTTTTAACTCATATTCCCTCTTTTTTGCTAAACCATAATTAGAATATGATTCATAATATATTAATTTTAATGGTTTATAAAATTTTGTAGATCTTACTCTACCATCATTATGCTTTTCTAATCTACTCTTTAAATCTTTAGTAGAACCAATATAACGCCAATTCTTCTTGCTGCTTTTTAATAAATATACATAACCTTCCATAAATTTCACATGTTTAAGCTTTCTCCCTCTTCGAGGGATCCCCCGTAGGGGGACAAGCGGGCGCCATAGGCCTCTAGGCGAACTCTCCTAATTTATATTATTCCTAATCTTTTAAATAATTTCTCTTTTTCTTGATTATGATTTTTTAACTCATATTCCCTCTTTTTTGCTAAACCATAATTAGAATATGATTCATAATATATTAATTTTACTGGAATCGCTTCGCGATATTTATAAAAAATTATTACAAACCTTTGATTTGTTGTTGGTATATTAAACCCATCAGATATATAATAAAACCAAGTCAAGTAAAAGGGGGCTGCGAACAGCGTGTTTGAGGAAGCCGTGAGTTTGCCTCGTCGCATAACATGCAGCCCCTCTGCTAGTGGC